>Ga0066376_10003291_pt1 | contig 14588 bp, 10 predicted proteins | sample Knorr_S15_td_Bot_FD_77009 | JGI IMG/M metagenome (GOLD analysis project Ga0066376, IMG submission 77009) | Marine microbial communities from Southern Atlantic Ocean transect - Knorr_S15_td_Bottom_ad_5009_LV_A | ecosystem: Environmental > Aquatic > Marine > Oceanic | place: Southern Atlantic... | reverse complement strand
CCCTACCTTTTTGTAAGGTGACCTAACTCCTTGATTTAATGGCGCGCCCGGAGGGACTCGAACCCCCGACCACCTGGTTCGAAGCCAGGTACTCTCAAGCGCACTTTAATCTACAAATACAGAGGTTTTCTTAATTCCGTGTTCCCACAGAATTAATAATTATAAAGAGGTTTATTACTACTTTGAGGAGTTTCTAAGACCTTTGTGGGAACTTAGAGAGGAGTTACAACGGTGGGCTTCAATCTGTAGTACTTGGCAGTACTTAAAGTGCCAGCATAATCCCAATTCAAAAATTTTGGTTGCCCTTTCTGCTAGCTTCTAATCCGGCTGATAATTTGCTCGATTTCAGCCCTTAACGACTCCCACCATCGTGTTTCAGGGTAGTTTACTACGTCAAATACCTCGCCGATTAATGGTGAGGCAATAGTTACATTTCGAATTTTTGCTTCTTTCGTGAGACGGATGGCGGGCTCGTCCCAAGGGTGAAGAGCTAAGTCGAATTTAGACCAGTGGATGGGAAATAGTAACCTTGCATTAAGGTCAATACTGGCCTGTACTGCTTCTTCCGGCATCAAATGAATCTGCGCCCAATCAAGGTTGTAAGCTCCGTTTTCCAGAAACGCGATGTCAAATGGACCAAATCTTTGGCCAATTGCCTTAAAAGCATCTGAGTAGCCACTATCGCCACTGAAGTACACGTTAAGCGAATTCGATGAGATTATCCACGAACCCCAGAGAGTTGAATCACGATCCCATAATCCACGGCCACTAAAGTGGCGTGCTGGGGCTAATGTCAGTCTAATGCCGCCATAATCCTCGCTCTCATACCAGTCTAACTCAGTAATATTTTTTGAATGCACTCCCCATCGCTCTAGATGAGCTTTAACACCTAGTGGAACAAAAAAATGGTCGACACGTTTCGACAGAATTCTAATTGCCCGATGATCCAGATGATCATAATGATCGTGGGAAATGATTACAGCATCGACTGCTGGTAAGTCATCGATCGATATTGGATGCTGGACTGGAAAAGGATTGCCCATTACTGGAACTGGTGAGGCGCGGTGAAAAACCGGATCAGTCATAATAACTACATCATTGGTTTTCATGAGCAAAGTCGAGTGTCCTAACCAAGCGAACTTCCCTTCTGTCAACAAGTTGGAATTGAAAAGTCTTGATGGTAACGGTTCACTAGGATTTTTATCCTCTTCTTGGAACACCCAATCCATTATGGAGGTTTCTGTACTAGGCGAACGAGTACTTACGGACGTTGCAAGTTGATTGACAAACCTATCTTCAACGAAGTTTTTTGAAAGATTGATTCGTTGTAGGCTCTCCGTAGATTGGCTGCCACCAAATACTGGAGCATAGAGCACAAATAACACACTAACCACAATACACAGAATTACTGTGTAACCAAAAATTTTTAGGATTTTCATCGTTGCCAGCTATTGGTCTATCTGTTGCGTCTTTACTGAATAGAGAATTTCTATAGACAGGAATATGCCGATCTAGTTATCGGCCAAGTAATTTACCCATACTGATACGCTCTTCAACGGTAAATCCAAGTGACTCATAGGATGCAACGACTCGGCTATTTGTTGAACGAACCTGCAGAGTAACTTCGGAACTTCATTTGTGGGTAGGCACTCAGTGATGTCCTTATTGGGCTGACATGGCTACATTTGTGGGAACTTTATGAATTTATGGGAACTCCTAAAATTCAGAACCTCTGTAACTACTTGAATTTATGGCGCGCCCGGAGAGATTCGAACTCCCGACCTCGTGGTTCGTAGCCACGCACTCTATCCAACTGAGCTACGGGCGCGTATTGAAATCGCTGGGAAAAACAAGTTTAGCATGCGGTTTCACACACTCTAACAGTGCACAGATTGTACATCCCGATCCAATTCAAACAGCCTGATGGCGGAGAGGGTGGGATTCGAACCCACGATGGAGCTATCAACCCCATACTCCCTTAGCAGGGGAGCGCCTTCAGCCGCTCGGCCACCTCTCCGGTGTTTCAGATCAATACTTATCGATGGTATGGTAACTCACAATCGCCAGTGTGGCGTAGAAGTATGGGGCAGGATTGTAAGAAACCCCACCTCTTGCGGTAAGTTTCCATTCTGGAAGTTGAATTGCTCAACAGTCCCCTTTGCCGGAAATTGAAATACTCAGTCACTATCTCCCGGACCAGGAATGGTTGCACATTCACGAAATATTCTACGTTCACATGTCTTGCAGATCGAATGATTTAGTTTGGGAAAGATTGTGGCAATAGCATGTTGCTTCTTTGCGAATTCATGATCCTCACCGATATCCTGCATGTACCCACCCCGGCGCAGGATTGCATCTACCCCGGGCTTGAGCCGATGCAAGTACAAACCTCCACCTTGACTATTCCGCAGTCGAGCCTCCTGGGCAAGAAATTCTGCACCGGAGACATCGATTTCGTTGACGCTTGAACAACTCAGCAACAGGTGGGTTTGTCGCGGTTCACGCTGCTCATAGATGCGCAGCATCTTTTCCACATAATGAATTGACCCAAAATAAAGTGAACCGTCCACCTGAAGCATCTTGAGTTGTGGGCACTCGTCCAAACTAGAGTCAGTGACAAAGGGCCGGTCGGGCTGATTGATGTCTGGCACTCGCGAAAATATCCGAGGTCGAGTGGTATCCATAACGTACAACAGTAGTCCGAACACGACCCCCAACAGAATCGCGAACTCAAGTCCTACCAACAACGCAGTCCCAATAGTCAGCATCAGGACTGCCGCTTCCATTCGGCTGGCGCGAACGATTCTGGCAATACGAGGCCCGTCGATCAACTTCCAGGCCACTAGAAACAACACACCTGCCATCACAGAGTTCGGCAGGTAAGCCGTCAGCGGCGCTACAAGAACAACGACCGCCATGAGAAGCAATCCGGCGAATACAGCAGACAGTGGCGTCCTGGCTCCAGCCTCGTAATTGATTGCACTGCGGTTGAATGAGCCGGTCGCAACGTAACCGGAAAAAAAACTGGCCGCCAAATTAGATAACCCTTGGCCAACAAACTCTTGGTCACTGTCCAGATTCTGACCTGAACGTAGCGCAAGTGAGCGCCCGATTGTTACGGCTTCTGTAAGCGCCAAAAGGGTGATTGCCGCTGCCGCTGGAGCCAATTTCTGAATCACTTCAAACGAAATCACCGGACTGGACAGTGGTGGCAAGCCTGCTGGCAACGCTCCAACTGACGCAATTCCGGTACCCTCCTGGCCAACAATCAGATTCAATAGAAATGCAAGCAAGCTACCGACAAACATCGAGGCAAGCATATAGGGCATTCGTGGGAACCAACGTAATGACGCAATTCCGGCCAACAGTGTAGTAATCCCTACCGCCAAATCGTACGGATTAATCTTTCCAATATTCTCGCCGACACGAACCAAGATCTGGTAAACATGTCCTCCACCGGAGACATCAAGGCCTAGGAAGTTCTGAATCTGGCTTAATATGATCAGGATTGCAGCACCTGAAATAAAGCCAACTACGACCGTGTGAGAAATAAAATCGACCACAGCGCCCAGTCGCAATAGCCCCATTGCCAACTGAAAAACACCAACCATCAAGGTGAGCGTCAGGGCCAGCATTACGTATTCTTCACTCCCGGGCAATGCATACGGGCTAAGGGTCGAAAACAGCACCACCGATGCGGCAGTCGTCGGTCCTGACACCAGGTGCCAAGAAGAACCGAACAAGGCGGCCACGATGGCAGGCACCATTCCCGCATATAACCCGTACTCCGGCGGCATGCCAGCGATCGTCGCAAAAGCAACACCCTGGGGTAAAACGATGATTGCTCCGGTAAACCCGGCAATTAGGTCATGTTTAAACGACTCGCGATTGACGCGTGAACGCCAGCGCAGGAAAGGTAGAAAGTCCCTCAGCACTGCCTTAGTGCCTCCATTGAGGCTTGTAGCGGGAAGTCGGTGGCAGAGCCATTGCCGATGTCACAATCTATTGCTAAACCCCTGACTTCCTGCCGGTCAGTCACTGGGTTTCTACGACAGCGGGTGCCACAATAGCCGCGCGGGTGGCTTCACAGACGAACAAAAAGATGGTTAGGCCGAGAATCAACATCACCGTGATCATTTCTCCGGTGAGCGATAATGACTCTCTCAAAAACGACCTCTCTATGAGGGGATGGCAGATACGAATCGCCGTCGTCGGCAACCGTTTAACTCAGGCTATTCACTATACCATAGCCTTGATAAAATACGATAATTAACACTATAAGAGTACTCAGGATTTGCTTTGGGGGTCTGGTAACTCCTCTGCAATTTTCCGTGTTCGATCAGTTTCAGTAGTGCCGTAGATCTCTTCGCGCTGAATAGACACTGACTTGGGCGCATCGATACCGATTCGAACTTGATTGCCTCGAATACCTAGAACCGTAACCGTAATATCTTCACCCAGTTTCATCGCCTCACCCACCCGACGGGTCAATATCAGCATGCTCTCCCCCTAAGATGATTCGTTGCCAACAGACATCACAGATTCCGCCTGATCCATTGCTTAAGTTCAGTCGGCCGCCGCTGAGTCCAAGATCTCTTGATGTGTTTGCACATCCAGGCCAAAGGCCTTATGCAATGCACGTACGGCAAGTTCAACGTAACGATCAGCCACACCGATTGAAATCTTGATCTCTGATGTTGAAATCAGTTCGATGTTGATCCCCTCGGTTGCCATGGCCTCAAACATAGTCGACGCAATACCCGCATGTGAGCGCATACCCACACCGACTATGGAAATCTTTGCCAGTTGATCATCACCCACGACCTCCCGTGCTTTTAGCTGGGTAGAGATCTTCTCCAGAATCGACCTGGCGTGTGTATATTCACTGCGATTGACCGTAAATGTCAGGTCTGTCGTCCCGTCCTGAGCGACGTTCTGAATGATCATATCTACGTTCACGTGTGCGTCGGAAATCTGACCGAATATAGTGGAGGCAACGCCAGGTCGATCTGGTACGCCACGTATGGTGAGTTTTGCCTCATCCCGGTTGTAGGCTATGCCTGCAATTAAGGGTTGTTCCATCTCGTTTGCCTCATGTGTTATCAGCGTGCCATTGCCCGGCTCGAACGAAGACAAAACCCTAAGTGGTACCTTGTACTTGCCGGCCAACTCTACCGAACGGGTCTGGAGCACCTTAGCACCCAGGCTGGATAATTCCAGCATCTCCTCGACGGTAATCCGCTCCAGACGCCTGGCTTCGGGAACGATTCTTGGGTCAGCCGTATAGACACCGTCGACGTCGGTGTAGATACGGCACTCATCGGCCTGCAATGCCGCTGCCATCGCGACTGCGGTCGTGTCCGAACCACCTCTGCCCAGGGTGGTGATATTACCCTCCCGGTCTACGCCCTGGAAACCAGCCACCACCACCACATTACGCTGTTCAATATCGGTCCGTACCATGTCCGCATCGATATCCAGAATTCTGGCTTTACCGTGAACATTGTCGGTCAGTATCCGGACCTGTCCCCCGGTGTAGGATCGCGCCGGCACGTCAAGTTTATGAAGGGCTATGGTCAACAGGGCAATTGTGACCTGCTCACCGGTGGAAACCAGCACGTCGGTCTCGCGGGCATCCGCCTCTGGATCGATTTCGTGCGCAAGTTTCAGCAACCGGTTTGTCTCCCCTGCCATGGCAGAGAGCACGACAACCAAGTTCTCCCCGGCACGATGCGATGCAGCCACTCGATCTGCAACCGCGTGAATACGCTCGGACGTACCGACAGAGGTACCGCCGTATTTTTCTACTATTAGAGGCATCAGAATCCAGGCACGAGCTTTCCAGTGGGGCGCGAATTAAAGCGGTTTTCCGGAGTGAGGTAAAGCCCCGACTTAAACACAGAACTAATTATTGCGCCACAATCAGCGGATCAGGTAGTCGAACCGCTCAGTGCCAGAACGCTTCAAACACTTTATCCCACAGGCGACAGCTTGTCTGGCACAGCGGCCAGTGCAGCATCCAATGCACTTGCGTCGCTCCCACCACCCTGGGCCATATCGGCTTTACCTCCGCCTTTTCCACCAACCATCGGTGCTAACACAGATATCAGACGGCCAGCGTGATAAGTGTCTACAAGATCTCGGGTAACCCCCGCCAGTAACGTTACCTTTCCTTCATGTACACCACCAATTACCACCACGCCAGAACCCAATTTGTCACGCAGACGGTCAAGCACAACCCGTAACCCTTTCACAGCTACACCGTCATGTCGCGTGACCAGTAGTTTGATGCCATTGACCTCCTGAATCCGTTCCTCGAACTGATCGGTAGTGCCTCCGGCTGCAAGTTGGGCTTGCAGTTGTTCAACCTTGCGCTCCAGTTCCTTCAATCGTCGCTGCATCTGGCTTGCCTTATCTTCAATCTGGCCAGGGCTGGTTCTGAAGAGCTGTGCCACCCGCGTGAGAGAAGCACTCTGATCAAGGACGTACTTCAAGGCACCATCACCAGCCAATGCCTCAATACGCCTGACACCGGCGGCAATGCCTGATTCAGACACAATCCGGAACAATCCAATATTGCCGGTGCGGGTGACGTGGGTGCCACCGCAAAGTTCAAGAGAAAATCCACCCATGTCGACGACACGCACATCGTCATCGTATTTCTCGCCAAAGAGTGCGGCTGCACCCTGCTCACGCGCATCATCAAGCGGCATGATTTCGGTGGTGACCTTATCATTGGCTCGAACCCGGGTATTGACCAACATCTCGATGTTTTCAAGCTGGTCTGCGGTGACCACGTTGTTGTGCGAAAAATCGAATCGCAAACGTTGCGGCTCGACCAGAGATCCTTTCTGCTGAACATGACTACCCAGGACCTGCTGCAACGCAGCGTGCAAAAGATGGGTTGCCGAGTGGTTGGCTGCCGTGGCTGCCCGTGCATTTTGATCCACACTCACTGTGACACTCTGACCCACTTCGAGATGCCCTTGCGTGAGCACGCCTTCGTGCGCAATTACTCTATGGGCAAGGTAATGAGCACCGGCTACATCGAACATGACGCCTTTACGCTCAATACGGGCCAGATCGCCAACCTGGCCACCGCTTTCCGCATAGACCGGGGTCGTATCGAGCACCACGGCTGCCGGTTGCCCGCTTGTGAGTGACTGAACTTCCTTGCCGTCGGCGAGCAGTGCAAGCACCGTCGCTTTGCCTTTCAACTCTTCATAGCCTGAAAAGGTCGTGCTCTGATCGACACTGACCTCGATCGTCTCTGCCATCTGGAACTGACTGGCCGCACGAGCCCGTGCCCGCTGCTCAGACATTGCCTGTTCGAAGCCGGCCATATCAACAGTGAGCCCTTTTTCGCGGCAGTAATCCGCTGTGAGGTCCACAGGAAAACCGTAGGTGTCGTAGAGGCGAAAAGCGACATCGCCGGCGAGCACTAACCCCGAAAGGCTGCTGATTTCCTGATCCAGTATCCGGATGCCCTGCTCCAGCGTATCGACGAACCGTTCGCCCTCAAGCCTTAAGGTCTCTTCTACTCGAGACTGATCCGCGGCAAGTTCCGGATACGCGTCACCCATCTGATCGACTAGGGATGTCACCAGTTTATGCAGAAACGGTTCGGTCGCACCCAGTTGATGCCCATGACGTATAGCGCGGCGGATTATTCTGCGCAATACATAACCGCGCCCTTCGTTGGAAGGTGTTACGCCGTCGGTAATAAGAAAGGCGGTCGAGCGGATATGGTCCGCAATAACTTTGAGTGAATTGTGATTTACATCGTCGGTGCCGACGACCTGGGCAGATGCCTCGATGAGTGCCTGGAAAAGATCGGTCTCGTAATTGCTGTGTACACCTTGTAGAACCGCTGCCAGCCGTTCCAAGCCCATCCCGGTATCCACCGAAGGTTTGGGCAAGGGGACATCTTGACCACTGGCATCACGGTTGTACTGCATAAACACCAGATTCCAGATTTCAACATAGCGGTCACCGTCTGCATCAGCCGATCCGGGTGCCCCACCCTCGACCTCCGGTCCATGATCATAGAAGATCTCACTGCAGGGGCCGCAGGGACCTGTATCCCCCATTGCCCAGAAATTGTCACTGGCGCCGATACGGGCGAATCGCTCAGCCGGGATGCCAACATCGCGTAACCACAGGTCAGCGGCTTCATCATCATCCTCAAAAACAGTGACCCAGAGTTTTTCCTCCGGCAAGCCGTAACCGACTGTCAACAATTCCCAGGCAAAGGCAATGGCCTCACGCTTGAAGTAATCACCAAAACTGAAATTACCCAGCATCTCGAAAAACGTGTGATGCCGCGCCGTATAGCCCACATTTTCCAGATCATTGTGTTTGCCGCCCGCCCGAACACAGCGTTGGGAGGTCACCGCACGATTGTAAGACCGCTTGTCCTGACCCAGGAAAACGTCCTTGAACTGCACCATACCCGCGTTGGTAAACAATAGGGTGGGATCATTATGTGGAACCAGCGGGCTGCTAGAGACAGCTTCGTGACCGTTGGCCACGAAGTAATCCAGAAATTTCTGCCGAATAGCGGTGGTTTTCATGCGTTTATATCCACATCCGTATCGTCTCGCACCGACGCGGCACCATCCCACGATCCCATGACCCGGCGAATGGTATCGGTACTGAAACCCCGCCGTCCAAGGTATTGTGCCCGTCTTGCCCACTCCTTGAAACTGCCTGCTTTGGAGGTTCCAAATTTACGGTTGTGTTGGACACGGAGCAACTCATCCCAGTCCACCTCGGCCGATAAAAGCGTCTGGTCAATAATTTCCGGTGCAACCCCTTTATCTTTGAGTTCCATAATGATCCGATGCGGACCATAGCCGGTACTCACGCGATGAGACACAAGCGCTTGCGCATAGCGGCGGTCTGAAACCAAATCTTCCGCCGCCAGCGAAGCGAGAAGATCGTCCACAACATCACTGTCGTAGCCCCGTGCCGTGAGTTTGCTATGGAGCTCGGCACGGCTGTGTTCGCGCCGGGTCAGCAAACGGAAAGCTGTGTCCCGGGCCCGGATCACCGGATCCGCGTCCAGTTGCCGCATCAGGCTTCGGCAGTCTCCGCTTCAGGCGCATCTGCAGTATCGATGGGTGCTACAGGTTTGAATGCCATCTGGTCTATCGGTGCAAGCCCCACATTAGTACGGACCGTCTGCTCTATCGCCTGGGCAATATCAGGATTCTCACGCAGAAACTGACGCACATTATCGCGACCCTGACCAATTCGGTCGCCACCATAGGAGTACCAGGCACCGGATTTTTCAACAACACCGTGATCAACACCCATGTCGATCAGCTCGCCTTCTTTTGAGATGCCTTCGTCATACAGAATATCGAACTCACACTTGCGAAATGGAGGTGCGATTTTATTCTTAACCACCTTAACACGCGTCTGGTTCCCGAGAACCTCGTCGCCCTTCTTTACCGCACCGATGCGACGGATATCCAGGCGCACTGACGCGTAGAACTTAAGTGCATTACCACCCGTGGTGGTCTCAGGATTACCGAACATCACGCCGATCTTCATACGGATCTGGTTGATAAACACTACCATCGTATTGGATCGCTTGATATTGGCAGTGAGCTTGCGCAGCGCCTGCGACATCAGCCGCGCCTGTAGCCCCACATGGTGGTCACCCATATCGCCTTCGATCTCAGCCTTTGGCGTCAGCGCAGCCACCGAGTCGATCACGACCACGTCGATCGCCGCTGACCGCACCAGCATGTCAGTTATTTCAAGCGCTTGTTCACCGGTATCAGGCTGAGAAATGAGGAGATCATCCACGTTGACACCCAGGCGCCCGGCATAAGCTGCGTCTAGCGCATGTTCCGCATCGATAAAAGCGCAGGTACCGCCGAGCTTTTGCGCCTCGGCAATCACAGACAGCGTCAGGGTAGTTTTGCCGGAAGATTCCGGGCCATAGATTTCAACCACTCTGCCACGGGGCAAGCCACCTACGCCGAGCGCAATATCCAAACCAAGCGAACCAGTGGAGATGGTCTGTATGTCCTTGCCGACCTCGGCGTCCCCCAAGCGCATGACCGACCCTTTGCCGAACTGCCGTTCTATCTGTCCCAGCGCAGCGGCTAGGGCTTTTTCCTTGTTGTTGTCCATATGTGGGACTCTCCTTGATCTCGTGTTCAATCCTTGTTTCACCGACGCGACACACTGGCCCACCGATGCTCCCGAAAGCCGTCCCAACCGAACCGAATTAGTCGTACAAAGTACGCCGATCGAAAACGATGAGATTATTTCATACTCGGCTCGATGGGCCTAGCGAAGCATGTCACAGATCGCCAGTTTTGATCGGTAACGCTGGGATTTTCTCAGTCTGACTCATCGTGTATAAAACGAATCAGACCACCCAGGGCTTCAACCACAGTCTGTGCCCTGACGGCTGCCCGATCGCCCTTAAATAGGAAACGCTCGGTCCGCAGGGCACCTGATCTTTGTGCCCAAGACACAAACACCGTGCCGACAGGCTTTTCAGCGCTACCGCCGTCCGGACCCGCAACACCGGTCACCGCAACGGCGACGTCGGCCGGACTGTGATCCAGACCACCGCGCGCCATGGCCCGAGCTACCGGCCCACTTACAGCACCATTTTCAATGATCAGCAGATCCGGTACACCCACCAGTTCGTGCTTCGCCTCATTGCTGTAGGTGATAAAACCCCTTTCAAACCAATCTGAACTGCCGGCAACTGCGGTCACCGACTGAGCAATCCAGCCGCCCGTACACGACTCAACGGTGGTAAGCCGGAAATCTTGATCTTTTAACAGCTCGCCCACCTGCTCGGCCACACTAATGAGTTGGTCAGGTTGATCCTTAGACATTTGAGGCATCCAATTAAAGTATCAGGCCATGATTGTGCCAAACCTGTAGGCTCACAGGGTGAGTATGACGTTCAGACCAAGCGGCGTGGTGACCTAATATTTTCCTATGATATTCTGACGCAATGACCCGTAACACCCCCAAAATACCCCGCATCCTAACCGCCGGTACCCCTGCGCTGATCCTCGCCCTACTATTGAGCCTAGCCGGTGTTGCGATAGCCGCTGACGTCGAACGGGAGCAACGGTTGGTGGCTGAGCTTGAAGCCAGTCTATTTGATGGAAATTTACAACGACTTTCAGCTGGAAAGGTCACTTTTACTGCTGTGGAACTGGCGCCCGATAGCAAGCCAGTACGCGGAAGTATCATCCTACTGCACGGTCGAGGTGTACACGCAGACTGGCCGGACAACATCGGCCCACTGCGTATGGCACTTGCGCAAAATGGCTGGCATACGCTTTCGCTTCAGATGCCAGTCCTGGAGAAATCCGCCAAGTATTTTGACTATCTGGCAATCCTGCCAGAAGCATTCCCCCGAATTGAGGCTGGAATCAAACACATCCTGAACAGCGGTCATCATTGCCCCATCGTTTTACTTGCGCACAGTTGTGGGGCCCACATGGCCATGGCCTGGCTCGAAACAACCGCCGGAAGGCCCATCGATGCCTTCATTGGCATCGGCATGGGTGCGACTGACTATCGGCAGCCCATGCAGAGACCTTTCCCGTTTGCAAGACTCAAGATCCCGGTGCTTGATATTTATGGCTCCGAAGACTACCCCGCGGTACACCGCCTGGCACCAATTCGTCTGGAGAAAATCCAACTGGGCGGCCACCTTGGTTCGACCCAGGTGGTTGTCGATGGCGCCGACCACGACTTCACAGCCTATACCGGTGCGATGGCCCAACTCATTTCTAGATGGCTGGATTCACTGACGTTTTAGTCGTAAGGATCGCCCCGAAACTACCGTTCAGGCGCGTGCGCTGGGACCATAAGCAAGGTACATCAGATCATTTTGTGCAAATCGTTCATAACGAAGAGCATGCACATCGATCGGTGGCGGTTGCTCCAGAACCATCGCTGAAATAATTTCTCCTATGGCAGGCGACAACTTGAGACCGTGCCCTGAGAATCCCATTGCCAGGCACAGGCCCTCAATACCCGGTGCCCAGCCGAGTATTGGATGAAAGTCCGGCGTCACATCATAGGCTCCGCTGACGTTGGATAACACTGAAAAGTCCTTCAGCTGTGGAATACGCTCTTGAAACGCACGGCTGATTCGCTGGTGGTGACTCTGGTATTCCTGGTCAGAAACCTCTAGCACCGGATCATCAATCAAAACAGGCGCTGGTGGGTAAGCTGCGACCAGCATACTGTGACCCCAATGCGGGCGCATCACCACATTGGAAACACCATCAGTGACACATCCTGAAATCGCTGACACCTGCTGAAGGATATCGATGTAGCTCATATCAAGACGATGTCTCTCCATCGGTACCTGCAAACCCAGATCACTCAACAGCTCTCTTCCCCAGGCGCCCGTTGCGTTTACAACAATAGGGGCCTGAATAAATCCGCTGTCGGTGACTACGCCGGAGACCCGACCGGAGTGCGTCTCTATTGCGCTCACCAACAGCGGCGTCATCACCCTCACACCCCCAGCCTGCGCAGCCCCAAGCCAGCTGAGTACCATCCGTGTCACATCGATATAACCACCATTGGGTTCGTAGCAACCCCCTGTCAGCCCATCGACAGTCAGGCCAGGCTCGATATGCTTGATCTCATCAGGTTCTACAAGCCGGGTGTCTACACCCAGTCGCTGACCCAGTTTGACATTCCGTCTGAGCCCCTCGATCTGATTAGCCGCCACCAATAGCATGTAACCCATCCGGACGTAACCGGGATCACCATAACCTACTTTTCCGCTCCAGTTTTTGAAGGTGTCGAAGCCGCGAATCGAGAGTTCAACCATCAGCTCATTTGAATAGTGTTGTCGGATCTGACCGAAAGTACGCCCCGACATGCCCCCCACCGGCTGCCGAGCATCGACTACGATGATCTGCTTATCGGTCTGACGGCTGAGCTGGAATGCGATACTGGCACCCATGATACCGGCACCAATAATAATGATGTCGGCACGGGCAATCGTAGGATGATCCGGCATCAGAATGTCTGGGAATCGCTTAGATGACGGAACTGAGCCGCCGGCATAAGCACGGCTTCACATGAGGGCAAGCAGGTCTCCCCGAAGAATGGCGTCCCCAAGGGGATTCGAACCCCTGTTGCCGCCGTGAAAGGGCGGTGTCCTAGGCCAACTAGACGATGGGGACGGGACTTGGTGGAGCCGGACGGGATCGAACCGACGACCTCGTGAATGCCATTCACGCGCTCTCCCAACTGAGCTACGGCCCCGCAAAAGCGCGGTATTTTGCGCTCTAAGACATTGACGGTCAAGCATTTGCCGCCGTGCGACGATCGATGAACACAAGCGCACGATCGATCCGTTCAAGGGTTCTTGCTTTGCCCACAAGCAGCAATGTCTCGTCAATCGGCGGCGTTGCCGCAGTTCCGGACACCGCGACGCGCAGCGGTTGTGCCAGCTTACCCAGTTTGGCATCGTAATCCTCTACGGTTGCGGTCACCTGTGCGTGGATCAACTCAGCGCGCCAGGGCTCTACCACCGACAAGCGACTGCGTACATCAGCTAACATATCACGCACGACGGGGCGGAGATGCTTCTGCGCTGCTTTGGTGTCGTAGTCTTCAAAATCAGAGAAAAAATATTCAGACTTATCTGCCATTTCACCGAGAGTTTGTGCTCTTTCTCTAAGTGCGCTCACCACATCATCAACCGGTGGCCCACCGGACACGTCTATACCGCGACCCTTGAGCCGATCTGAAAGTAAAGCCACCAACTGAGCCGAATCAGATGCTTTGATGTAGTGCTGATTGAGCCACTTGAGTTTATCGCTATCAAAAGACGATGCGGCACGATTGACGTCCTGAATATCAAAACTGCTGATCATTTCATCGAGTGAAAAAATCTCCTGATCACCGGATGACCACCCCAGCCTGACCAGGTAATTCCGCATGGCTTCCGGCAGAAAACCTTCATCACGGTATTGCAGTACGCTGACGGCACCATGGCGTTTGGAAAGACGCTGCCCATCCCCACCCACGATCATGGGAACATGCGCAAACACCGGCAGCGCTGCGCCGAGGGCCTTAAATATATTGATCTGGCGCGGCGTGTTGTTGACGTGATCATCCCCCCGGATCACGTGTGTGATCTCCATGTCAATATCATCCACCACTACGGCAAAGTTGTACGTAGGCCCACCATTCGTCCTGGCGATGACCAGATCATCCAACTCATCATTACTGATGACGACCTTCCCTCGTATCGCATCATCAAACGCCACTGACCCCTGGAGGGGATTCTTGAATCGTATTACCGGTCGTGCATCCGGTCGTTCAGGATTATGCCGATCTCGGCAGTGGCGGTTGTAGCGTGGCTTGATGCCCTGGGCCCGCTGTTCCTCACGTATTTTATCCAGCTCTTCTTTGGTGCAATAACAGCGGTAGGCCTTCCCGGCATCCAGCAGTTGATCGATGACTCTCTGGTAACGCTCAAGACGGCCGGTCTGATAGATCGGACCTTCATCGTAATCCAACCCCATCCAGGCCATCCCGTCCAGAATCGCCTGGACCGATTCATCGGT
>Ga0066376_10003288_pt1 | contig 14608 bp, 17 predicted proteins | sample Knorr_S15_td_Bot_FD_77009 | JGI IMG/M metagenome (GOLD analysis project Ga0066376, IMG submission 77009) | Marine microbial communities from Southern Atlantic Ocean transect - Knorr_S15_td_Bottom_ad_5009_LV_A | ecosystem: Environmental > Aquatic > Marine > Oceanic | place: Southern Atlantic... | reverse complement strand
TTTAAGCGTGTTCAACACCCTGGCCAACACCGCGTCTCAAAGCTCGTTGCAGCTACTGGTGCCGAACCATATTCGGGGACGGGTGATGGGTTTTTACGGAATGACCTATAATATCCGGCCCTTGGGCGGGCTACAAGCCAGCGCCTTGGCCAACATCGCCGCCATCGGCGCACCTATCTCCATCGCTATCGGAGGTTTGGCGGTAGCAGCATTCCCCATCGTCGCGATGATAGCCAACAAGAGGGTCCGCAACTTAGGGAGTGAGTTGCGGCGAGCGGAAGCGGAGGTTATCGCCACCAGCAGGAGCGGTACGCCGACGTCCACTACGGTTTCCAGCTAACCGGACACGTGCCTACGCTAACCGTTGCCACGCCTACCGTTTGAAACCGCAATCGGATAACCGGTACGGCAAGGGCCGGCTGGGCAACTAACTGTGAAGCTCGATGACATCGCCGTCTTCCAGCACGTAATCGCGCCCCACCCGCTGCCCGTCATGCTTCCCGGAACCCCACAGAAGAGCGAACTTGAATTTACGCGCCCAGTCCTTATGGACTGAGATCGCTGCATCCTCGACGATACTACCGATTGTTAGCACCTCTGGCGCACCTAAATCGGCTTCCGTTCTTTCGGCCTTGAGATACACCCGCACTTTACCCAGAGCCTGGAAGATCGCCTCTCCCAGCGCGTCCAACCCGATCCCTGTGTCCGCCGATACCTGAAGTGTAGAAAAGCGCGGGGCATACATCTCTTCTAAAAGCTCAAAGGCCACGTCCGCATCCTCTTGATCGCTCTTACTGCCCACCAACAGGCACTGCTTTTGCACCATGGGGTCGTCGGGGTCTACCGCCTCACCTTTCTCCAAGAGGCGGTAGCCAAACCGGTCCATCTCTCCAAGAATCTCGTCGGCGTCGGTCGATGGGTCCTCGGATAGATCAACAACGACGACCACCAGATCGGTGTTTCGTACGAGGCTAAACAGTTGGCTTTGCACTTCTGGGTCGTCGATGGCGGGAGTGTCCACCACCTGAATCTTCACGTTTTGGAAGGGGAGCATCCCGGGCAAAGGTATCCGGGTAGTGAAGGGATAAGCGGCCACTTTGGCGTCCGCTCCCGTGAGCGTGGCAACGAGTTGGGATTTGCCGGCGTTGGACTTTCCGATGAGCACCGCTTGACCCGCCCCTTCCTTGCGGATCGCGTAGGGCGATGGACGCCCCTCGCCACGCTTGGGATTTTCCAGTTCCTCCAGAGCCTTGGAGATCCTGGCCCTCAGGTCGGCCCGGAGATGGTCGGTCCCTTTGTGTTTAGGGGTGGCGGACAGCATCTGCTGAAGAGTCGCGGCCTTCTCGGCCGGACCAACGGCCGCGCGGAACGCTTCTTCGGCAACGTGGTACCTGGGAGGCAGATTTGTAGGCACGGTAGCTTCTCCTTTTGATCAGAAAGCCGAGCCTGATTGAGGGTGATTACTTGTAGGGGAAATATAGCAATTGCGGGGGCCGGGAGTCAAATGAGCCTTATCCATAATTATTTGAGCGGGATTGTTTCCGCTTTCAGTGGGGTTCTCATTTCGCACCAGAGCAAAGTCCTTTTAGTGCCCCTGGTTTTCCACGCTCTCTGGGAGCAGCGAACCGGACTCCCATTCTGGAGAGTCATTTGACCAATCAGGTTATTCGATTACGTGATTGATTCTCCGCTGGACAGCCCGTCTCCTCGACTGTATGGTTTTCGAGAGGCCGTGATCAATCGAATTTCCAAGGAATAGGAATTGGATACCCACAAGAAAGGCATTATCGTATACCTGCTTATAGCTTTTGGCTTGGCGTGGTTCCTTTGGGAGATTCCGCTACGGATCGGGTTGTCGCCCGATAATCCGCTGTTTCAACTCGCCATCCTACCCGGTGCGTTTGCACCGGCTGTGGGCGCCGTAGTTGTGAGAAAGTGGGTCACTCAGGAAGGATTTCGGGACGCAGGGCTGAGAATTAATCTCCGGCAATGGCGCTACTATATCGCCGGCTGGTCCTTACCTTTGGTGGTGGTTGCAGTTATCACGCTCCTTGCGGCCTTTCTGGCGATAACATACCCCGACTTCACTCTGGAACGTGCCCTGAGGGAGTTGATTCCGGATGGAACCCCGCTTCCTTCTATTCCTCCTGGTATCTTCGTCTTGTTGCCATTACAGTTCATGATTGTTGCCCTAGTGGCTACCCCGATTCTGTGGGGTGAAGAATTCGGCTGGCGCGGTTATCTCCAAATCCGCCTGATGAGCAATCGTCCCCTGTTGGCCGCAATCTCGACAGGTCTTATTTGGGGGCTCTGGCACTTACCAATTAATCTTCGAGGCTACAATTTCCCGGGCAATCCTTTGTTGGGGATGTTGGTTTTCATGGTAAGCGCGGTGATGCTGTCCATTATCTTCGGATGGCTCCGTGTTAGAACCGGAAGCATATGGTCAGCCAGTCTTGCACACTCGGCCACCAACGCCGTGGGCGGGAGTCTAACGCTGCTTCTATTTATGGGAGGGCCCAACTGGATATTCGTAAGTTATGTAGGGGTTCTTGCCTGGGTCCCGCTTGGAATTATCTGCGCTTGGATCGTCGCCACGGGGCAATTGACTGAATCTTCCGGAATTCCGGATTCAAACGCACCCTAACTGTTCAGCCTTAGTCCTCCTGGCGATTTGGGAAATCAGGCGTACCTGCAGGCGGGAGTTTCGCAACAGCTTCGTAAAACAGAAGGAAAATCTCCTTCTATAGGCGTGCTACGTCCGACATTTGCGCCCCTGTACCCTGCTGAACACCGGATGGCTTATCAATCGTGAACTAAGTAGTTTGGAAACGATGTCGATAAACATGAATAAGGCTCAAACGAGCCTTTATTGATGAACTCCTTCTTAATGCAGGCATGTGATCGCTTTGAACGCGGGCACAAACCTATTGCAAATTCGGCACAAATCGGCCAGCCTCAAGGAATATACTCAAAATTATTACATTGTCGAATATCACTCCTTGGTAGCTACCCCAATTCGATCCTTGAAGGGTGTCCAATCCTCACCGGTCCATGTTATCGTCGATGAACTTTCGTATCTTGTCCTCTTCTAACTCTTCAAGAAGTAGCAGTTTGCCGGGCGCCGCTAGCGCAATCTTCGAGTCCATCGTAGGGTAAGGCGCAAGGTAGACCTGGGGAGGGTAGGACGACACGATATCTGTAAGCCTGTCCACCAAATCATCCCCGCATTCGTATTTACGGCAGTTGTACTGGATCAACATGCTTCCCCTTTCATGGCCGGGATCACGTTCCATCACGTGCTCCTGCACCAGTCTATGAATGGGCTGCGTGTTTATCTGCTGCCTTGGCAAAGTCTCTCTATGAGATGGCGAGTACCCGGTGGGTGGCAGGATCTTACCGAACATGCTGCTTGTCGTCATGAAGAGTGCGAATCCTCCAACCGCCACAACCAAGACGGCTAGCCCACCTGCGGCCATCATCAAATTTCGCCGCAAGTTGCCCCGGCGCGCTCTGCGAGATTCCTGCTGGCGCCGCTCTCGAGCACCCTGCTTTCGCTCGTATCTTTCTTTCCGATCTGCCATTACAGCCTCCAGGTCTGCATATCCCTCCCGATATCCACCGCCCAGGATCTATCTGATTCGCCCTTCTTTAATCTGCCAAAGGGAAAATCCTTTGCTCTGTCCATTTCATTCGGCCAACGGCCTTATTAGCTATGAGCTTGAATGGGATCGGGCTCCGCTCCAGGAACCGGCAAACACCAAAAGGGCCAAAACGATCAGAACCGCAAATTCGCCCGGATGCCTTCCGCCGCCATCACTTAATATGTGCTGGAGGTGGATACCACTCAAAAGGGCAAACACCAGTGATAAGAGACCCAGGATCAAGCTTGTTCGCTGTAAAAAAACACCCATATTTACGTTATCTCCTCCTTTACGTGACGTGACCGGCTGGCCAATATCCAGCCAAAGTTGTGACTCCTGAATCTTAGTTACGATTAGCCGAGTTGGGTGGATTGCCTTAAGCATTCCTTCCAACCGGGTTCGATGCCTTGATGCGTAGGTTAGATGCGCTTATAAATCGAGAATGTGTGAGGACTAGAGAGGAGCGACGACGCGAGGATGCCAAGCCCGCCCCAAACATTGCAGATAGTATCAGGCCTTGGCCGTGATCGGGTCGACGGAAAACTGGGCGCGCCAATCGTCGATTCCTCCTAATAGAGCCACGGCGTTGATTCCCTTTTGTCGAAGTTGATGCGCCGCACGGGCGCTGGTAGCTTCATCGTGTCAAGCGCAATAGGCGACTACCATCCGATCTTCGGGGAGATCAGCGGCCCATTCCAAGATTTGATCCGGCAGCACCCGTACGCTTCCCGGTATCTGGGAGCCATCATGATCCTAGCTGGCTCGAGCTCTTACGTCGAGGATCACCGGCGGGTTGGGGCCGGAGATCAGTTCGGCCAATTCATCGACTGAGACTCTTGGCACTTCGCCGGCATGCTGCCCGAACAGTCCGGCGACGGTAGCCTCCTTTTCCTCTTCAAGAATCTCACGGGAGGCCTTTCGCCTATACCACGCGCTAACCGGGGTTGCCGACGCTCCATGAATGGTCACCGAGGCCAGCACCACCACTCCGATGGTCGCCAAGAGCAACTCAGAGCCGGGAATGCCCGCTTGAACTACCAGCAAGGCAAGCAAAAGCGAGTTCAAACCCCGCGGACCGAACCAGGACACAAAGGCCCGAGCCTCCCAACTTAGCTTGGCCCGGGACAACACCAGGGCCAGCACCGGCAGGCGAATCAGGAATATCACCAACACCGCCAAGATCAACGCCGGTCCAACGGCCACCGATCCCAGGATCCCGGAGAGAACGGCCCCGAATAGAACAAAAGCGAGAAGCATCGCCATCTCTGAGGCGATCTCGCCAAAATCCAGGAAGCATTCGCATAATGATTGGTTCAGCACCACCACCGCCACTCCGGCGGCGAAGGAGGCCAGAAACCCATCTCCTCCCACCGCCACGGCTCCCGCGTATGACGCCAGGACCAAACCGATGCCGTAGAGCGCTTGGTGCTCCTCCCTGATGGCCATGCGGGCGTCAATCTTGTTCATTGCCCAAGACCCGATGCCTCCGATGGCGAATCCGATGATGGGCCCCAATACAAGCAATTTCGCCATGAAGACGGTCCACTGGGCCGCTCCTCCGGCTTGTGCGGTGGCCACGGCGATCAGGACCAGGATCACCGGAAGCACGATGATGTCGTTCGTCCCGGCTTCAAACTTCAGTACCTGGCGTACGGAGCGGGGGATCCGTCCATCGCGCACAATCTCCCTAAGGACAACCGGGTCCGTGGAAGCCAAGATGGCGCCGCCGATAAACGCCATCAGCCAAGGAAATCCCAGCAAAAGGGCCAGTGCAACCGCTCCAAGTCCAATGATGATTCCGGTGCCAGGGCCCAATACCAGTGCCGGCACCAGCCATCCCTTGCCCAGTTCGGCGATCTGCAACTTAACCGCGTCGAGGAACAACACCAGAGCTAAGGTTAGCGTGGCGACAACTTCCAGGAGGGGACTGTGCGGTCCAATATCAATAGCGCCAATACCGCCCCGGCCCAACAAGAAGCCCAGGCCGAGGAACATCATCGGAAAGGACAGCGGCGAGCGCTCAACCAGCCCGGACGCCAGGGCGGTAACCGTCAGAACGATGGCGATGACGCCGATGATTAATATGAATTCAGGCACGCCGCACCTTGTAGATCAGGCTATCCGGATATGACCCATCGGTTTGGTCTCACCATGTGTTAGCAATGGAGAATCGTACCGTCGACTTAGCTTCGGCCGTTCTTTGCCGTCCACCGCCCGGCAATCACGCACTGCTGGGTCATCCAGGTTCACTCAGTGAATAAAACCCCGGCGATGGAGACTAGGGAGCCGAACTGCTCGTCGGCGGGACATTGGTCGTAGGCCACCGCTTCACCCCGCGTCTCTGGCAGAATAGCCAGCATGTAGCGGATGGGCGACGCGCCACAGATCCTGGTAGCGTCTCCCTTGCTGCGCATGTGTTCTGCCAGTCGTTCGCTGCTCCCAGTACAGGCCACTTCCAACCATTCCTCGTCGCTGGTTCGGATCCTGGCCTTGCCTGCCAGATCAAGGGGAATGGAATCGCTGAAAGCAGGCCCGACGTGACTAAGGTCGCCGGCGGCAACCACGAGAGTATTCTGTTCCGCTACGACATCGGCCAGGAAGGACAGGGCCTGTTGGAGGACGCCGTTGGTTTCAGCGCCTTTCTCCACCAAGTTTTCGTCCACCCCACAGAGGATAGGGAGCATGCGTTTAGGCTTGCCTCCCGCGAAGTAGTGCAGCCAAACCGAGGCCAACTCCACCGAATGCTCTCCGATGTGGTGGACCTCTTCCTTGAACGCTCCGTCCTCGCCAAGAATCTCCACCAAGCCGTCAACCAGGCTCGTGTCCGTGGGCAATTGCCCCCAAGGAGTGGCGTAATCTTGACGGGTCAAGGTCAGTCTGCCGGGGCTGCCGGAGTGGTCTGTTCCCAGTATGATAATCAACTCGGCATCTTCAACCGCCTTTTGGGCCGGCTGCCAAGTCTCCGCATAAGTGCGCCACCCTCGGTTGTAGTCGATATGGGGGCTGATCAGGCCCGCGATGCGTTTGGCGCCACCGCCGCCATCTTTCAGGACTTGTCCGCCGCCATCGGCATTGGCGTTGCTGCAATAAACGTCCATGGCCTCCCGCAACTCGTCTCCGTTGCTAGGATAGGCGTTGCCGGCCAAAGACGACGGACGGAAAGGTCCCGAACGGTAGTTGTCCATCACCTTCGCCATCGCCCCTTGGAAACGCTGGTTGTCCAGCAAAAACGCGTCATCCAGACTCTTGATAAACTCGTCGACCTGGCTCGAATCCAGTTGTATACCCGTGCGAAGGAGAAATCCGGTACGCAGCGCATCCGAGTTACGAGTGCCGTCCACCATAGCCAGCATCGGGGCGATGGTCCGAGGCACCATGAAGTAGCCTTCGCCAAGCCTTAGGGGATCCTGTATGGAAAGAACTTCCTCCCCTTGCCAGTTGACCCAATGGAGACTAAGAGGACGCAGTTTAGGTAATTCTTGGTTCATCGGGACGATTATATACGAAACACGGCAAAATTGAGGTGTTTGACCGGACTATTTGAAGGGGAATTACGGGGTTTAACAATCCGGTCCGGCGGTGAATTAACGCTCATGGGCAGGCATTTGAAAAGGACTAGCCTTTTTGTCACCCGAAATATCGCCCTAAAGGGTGATGCCGCGAAGAACGACCGAGGAGTAACTTGAATTGAATTCAACAAGGAGCGGAATCATGACAGCTTACGCAGTTAGGGAATTGGAACAAGTAGTCGAAGAAGCGGAGGCGGTTGCCGCCGAAGCATCGGTCGAGTCCCTGAATATGGCCGACGGTCCCGCATGCGCCCATCACTGGATCATAGAACCGGCCAACGGCCCGGTTAGCCAAGGGCAATGCCAGAACTGCTTAGAAGTTCGGGGTTTCAAGAATTTTGTGGATGCCTACCACCAAGACGACGACTAGCCCTAGACCCCATATGCGTCCCTGAGGTACTCACCGGGCCGTGCTCAAATCGCCCGCTAGGCGCCAGCTGGACCCAGGGCAAACGCACGCCCAGCCTTTTGCCGGTTGCTGAGGTGAGCCACCACTTGGTGGCGCGCCAGAAACCCTAGACGCTCGTTCGTCTCCCCATAGGTTCGCGCAACCGAAGCGTCAACTTCGTTCTCCCCCTTCCCCGCAACGTCCACGATATTTACTTGTCATTCCCCAACCAATGCCATTCCAACTCCGGTAATAGCGGGCCGTTCATAACCGCGCCGTAGTCGGAAATCGCGTCTGTAAGTTGATGGTAACGTATTCGATTCATGTATAAATCTTTTTCTGCCGTAACCCCTTCTATAACTTTGTTCTATTAACAGCACAATGCCATTACATGATTGACATTTGCAATCCATTCGGCATAAACTTCCACCCAATCTAAAGCCTTGGCATAACACTGGACACGCCGCTCGAATAATTCCTGGCGGAAGGATGTGGTTTGTAATGACGAAAGAACCCTTGAGCAGGCGGGAACGAGAAGTCGTTGATCTGATGAGCACCGGATCAACGAATCTAGCCATGGCAAATTCTCTCGGAATCTCCGTGGCGACGATTGAAACCCACGTGAAGCATATCCGGCAGAAACTTGGCATCCGCGGCCGGCAGTGGATAGATGCAGCATTGGATGAAAAAGATAAAAATACCCATTCTGGATATTGATACCTCAATCGCTAAATGTATAACGTGAAGTAACGAATTACGAGCGTATCAGAGATTATCTGCCCAAGTTCAATCAAGGAGGAGACCTAAAGAAATGCGCAAGAATACGATGCCCATCTTTCTCGTCGCGGCAGTCGCCATTTTGTGGTTGGCAGGAGGAACGGCGCAAGCACATACTTTGGGATTCAGCTCAGTTGACGGCTGTGAAATCCGTTGGCAGGAAAGCACTCAATACGACACGGAACGAGTAGCGGCAGAAGATGGCTGGGAAGCCCTCAAGGGTGGGGACAACTGTGTGGACATTTTGCCAGACACTATCTTTACGGTCAACGACCTAGAATGGTTCGACGTTGACGACGAAGATGTCGCAGTGGAGCAATTTCATTACTATTCAGGCACAGGAGTAGCTGATGAGATCTACCTAAACGATTTCTATATGGTGAGCCTAAGCGCTTGCGGAAAAAAGAGTGTGGCTATGCACGAGATGGGCCACGCGCATGGGCTAGCTCACACTTTTGACCCCGAAGTGATGACGGAAGACAGTTATCCCTGCGTAATAGGCACACATGACACGTCTGACTACAACTCTTTGTGGTAATCATCGTTGGCGTGAATAGTGTTCACCAAAATGCATACGCGCACCGCATAGCCGACCTAAACCTACCATGGAGGTAATCAAAATGATTACGATTATGCATCCGTCGAAGCGGCTCCTGTTCGGGACCATCCTGGCCGTCTTGGCGATCGCTTCAGTAAGTGCGCTGGCTTGGGTTTTTCTTCCGAATTACGTTGGTGGCCCCCAAGGTGTCGGGATTGGACACGCCACTAGAATTACAGACCTATCCGACGATAGAAAACTGGCCGGCTATGCCGATAGCATTTTTTTCGGACAAGTAAATGAGGAATTAGGGCAGTCTGAGGAGCGCGGGTGGCCCGAAACCCAATTCAGCGTCAAGATCCTCGAAGTTCTCAAGGGCTCGGTGGACGGCGAGGCGACTGTCAATCAGCAAGGCGGCTTTAATACCAGAAAGAACAGCACGTTCCGGATGATGGGCGACCCGGAGCTACTTGAGCCTGGTAATAGCTATCTCTTCGTAACGCGTCCCCTCGTCCGGAAGGGATGGCACACACTTATTTCGGGCTACGGCGACATCGAGATCCGCGTCTCGAAGCATGCCACTAAAAATGAGGTGCTTGGCAGTAAGCATGCGGGCGAATTGCGCGAACGGTTTACCGACGCGGTCGAGCATCAGGTCCCCTTCGATATTCGGAACCCGTAGTAATAAATGAAGTCCCAGTAGGATAAAGCCGCACTAGCCTAGAAAACGGGGCCCGATGTTTCGGGCCTCGTTGCACGTATAATACCTGGCTATCGAGGATTACTTGAGGGAGTGCGGCTTATGCATCAGTGGCTCATTATCACGATGGTTTCCTTCTTATTGGTCGTCGCATGCGGTGAGGAAACTAAGATTGAGGAGTCTCCCTTTGTCACCGGGGACCCCGGCGGCTCCAGTGTTATTGAAGACGTCGCCGCGGGAATCGGCGAAGAAACTAGGATCAATGAGTCTCCCCTTGTCACCTGGGACCCCGGCGGCTCCAGTTACACTGACGACGCCAGCGCCGGGATCGGGACGCTTGATATCTCAGATGGCTGTGTGAGGATGGTCCTGGACAATGAGGAGTCGATTTTACTAATATGGCCGGAGCCGACTTCCTGGAACGCCACTACCCAAACCATCGAGTATGTTGGCCTCGGAGGAGAGCGCATGCAATTGGGAAACGGTGATCGAATCAGGCCGGGTGGCTCGGTATCGTTTCGTGGACCTCAATATGCTAGGCCACCCAGCCCTGCTTGCAGGGGGATCGAGTCCTTCACCGTCGGATCGCTTGTTGTGGTAACGGACTGACCTCCGTCAAACTGCCAAAATAGCAGGGCTGTTCTCATCTGAGTGATTCAGTGGCAGCCAGCGAATCCCGCGTGTCCAGGCTCAGGAAAGAGTTTCCTTGTAGCGCCTAGATCAGAATAGCTCCACCGCCTTGGACCGATCTATAGATGCAATAACGCCAGCCCAAGTTAAGGGGCCCGGTAAACCGGGCCCCTATTCACGTATAATTCCGGCTACGGAGAACTCTGTGAGGCGTCATCGTGCATGAAGCAGGGTGAATTCGGCGATACTGGTTTCACGAGTCACGATGACAGCGATATCAGTTCGAATTACTAACGCGGTAGGTGTTCAGTTGCGTTACGTGGATGCGATAACGGGTACTATACCGGTTGGCAGGCTTGTACTGATCGTGATTGCGCTAATAACTTTCAACGTTGGCTGCGAAACGACTACCGAGTCAAAGGAGCCTGCTCGTGACCTGGCAACCCAGCAAGAGCAAATCAGTCCCGGCTCTCTGGCCACGACCGGCGAGTTGGAGAAGCCGGCAATTAAGGAGCCAGCGCCTGTAGGGGGTACCCGCCCACGCGCCGTGTTATCGGAGATCCACAATTTTGAGTCCTTCCCGGTAATGGTGGCGACATCCGAGGCGGCCATAATTGGCAAGGTGTCGGCGGAACTTGAGAGTAGATTCATGGGTGATGCCCGGCGGCCACTAGAAATACATCGATTCGAAGTGAACCTGGAAGAAACCCTGGCCGGGACAATCGACAACCCGATGATAATTCTTGAAGTGGATCAGGTAATCCTTTCCTATCTAGACGATACTACCTGGACGCAGCCTGGAGAAAGATCCGTCCTGTTCCTCAAAAGGATACTAGAAAAGAAGAGGGGTGTACCGATCGGTTCACCCTTCGTCTATAGATTAGTCAATAGCCAGGGCGCGTACCGGATAGTCGAACAGGACCGGCTCGAAAGCGCACGTAACAGCGATGAATTTTCCCAGCGGGTAGCGAGTTGGACGTTGCCAGAGCTTCGTGCCCAGATCGAGGCGGCGAAGGGCCAGATCGAAAGGAAAGAAGTCGAGCCACAACGGCATGGATTTTCGAGCGGTCAGCCCCCCTCTTAATAGTAGCAAAGCCACCCCACAGAATTGGCGAAGGCACCCCCCAATCGAAGGCGGCGTGCCTTTTTAATATTCTTGGCCAACTAATCTGACTCCATCTCAAGTTAGGCGTTCTGGAGAACCGGGCCACCTAACTCACGTATAATATCCGTCTACGGAGAGCTACGTGAGGCGTCATGACCACGATTCGCCGCCCATCGAAGCGTCTATTGTTCGGGTCGATCACGGTCGTCTTCGGAATAGCGTTGGTCGTCTTCCTGACATGGGCTTTCTTGCCGTCATACAGTCAGGACCCCAGTGGCTCCTCCGGAAGCAGCGCCACCTTTGTCGTCGATCCACGGGACGACAGAAAACTGGTCGGCTTCGCTGATTTTGTATTTTTCGCTCAAGTCCTAGAGGCGTTGGGACAGACCGAGGATCGCGGGTATCGCCAGACTCTGTATAGCGTGAAGGCTTTGGAGGCTCTCAAAGGCACTGTGAACGGGACAGTGACGGTCCGGCAACATGGCGGGGTTGGCGGAGATGACCGCGGTAGGAAACTGGCGAGGAGCGACCGGCTTCTTGAGCCAGGAAAGAGCTACCTCTTCGTGACTCTCGACCGCCGAGAGACAGGACAGCACACATTATTCCCCGTCTATGGCAATATTGAGATTCGCATCCCAAAGCACGCCAGCGACGAAGCGGTGCTTGGCAGTCAACATGCTACCGAACTAAGGGCACGGTTTACCGACGCCGTAGAGCGCGAGGTTCCTTACGATCCCAATAGCCCTTAAATACGGCTAGCGGCTCCAGTGGCTGGATTCCGCCAAAGCGAAACCAACGTCTCTAAGTAATAATCGGAACCATGAGACGCAATCAGACCAAGTTAAGGAACCAGGAAAACCGGACCCCTATTCACGTATATTATTCGGCTATTGAGAACTACGTGAGAAGTTATGACCACGATTCTCCCACCATCGAAGCGTCTACTGTTGGCGTCAATCACGGTCATCTTTGGGGTGGCGTTGGCCGTCTTCCTTACATGGGCCACGCTCCCAAGTGTCTGGCCGGGGCCCGTAAAGGTGGTCAGGGTCGGCGGCCATTCGGTTTTCGACGTGCGCGACGATGGAAAGCTGGTCAACTTTGCCGACCACGTCTTTTTCGGTCAAGTCTTAGAGAAGGGACGTACGATTAAAACTGACGGGATGCTCAAGACATCATTCACTGTCCGGGTCCAAGAGGCTCTCAAGGGCTCGGCGAACGGGACCGTGACCGTTAAGCAAGCCGGGGGGTATTCTTGGATAGATCACGCCCTGATACTTAGAGGGAACGACGAGCCTCTTGAACCAGGCAAAAGTTACCTGTTCGTGACCCGCAGCCGCTCTCAGGTAGGAAGCCACACCTTTGTCACCGAATACGGAGACATCGAGCTTCGCGTCCCGCCATACGCGAACGACGATGAAGTGCTCAGCAGTCAGCACGCGGGCGAATTGCGGGAACGGTTTCTTGACGCCATCGAACACGAGACACCTTACCTCTCTACCCCTTAGCTCCAACTGTTGGTGCTGATTGATGACGGCACCGAACACAGCGGGCGCCCTGTTCGTAACGTGTGTGCTCACCCGCCTAACAAGTTGGCAATTTCTCGGACACGCGCCTAGATCCTGGATTAATTCCCTCAATCGTTAGCCCTCAATAGCCTTTCAACCCATTGTGCCATTCTGGCTCCCGGGAAAAGACCCCTTGAGCCGCCGGACCAGGCATGGTACATTCCCGGCCTATCAGGAATCGGGGACCCACTACGATAAGGAGGAAGAAGCCATGCCTAAAGAGTATTTCAGAGGCGACGCAGAGGACCTACGAAGCTATTCGCCTGCTATTAAGGCATCCGGTGGCGCCACCATCTACCTGGCGGGTGTGGGAGCAACTACCGACGCGTCCGGCAAGTCGTTGGCGGGCGACTTCGAGGGACAGGTGCAAGCCACCTTCGAGCGTATCAGAGCGACCTTGGCCAGGGCCGGAGGGACCCTGGACGACATAGTCACCATGACGGTGTTCATCAAGGACATGCAGTACGGAACCCGCTTCACCCAGATCAGGAGCGAATACTTCAACGACGGATTTCCCTGCAGCGCGTTGATCGGGATCGACTCGCTGGCCCGGCCGGAGATGATGGTGGAAGTTCAGGCCATCGCCATGACAGACGGCTAAGCCTGCTGGGACACTGACCGACTACGGGTCCACCGATTCACGGCGCCGGCCCGAATGCCGGCATCACCTCTTCAGCAAATAGCCGCATCGACTCCATCGTCTGTTCGAACGTCAGCGAGCCAAAGAAGAAGGAGCCCACGAAGTAGTTAGCGCCGGTGGCTTCAATTTGATCCTTGACCTGGGCCACGACACTGGCAGGCGAGCCCACGATGTGCAGACCGTCGGCCATTCGCCCTTCGAAGTCCGCCAGGTAATCGGCTCTCCCACTGGTATCGCCATGGGCGATTCTCAGGTAGTTGAAGTTGTGGATGAAGCCGGCAAACCCGGACTTGGCCTCGGACAACGCCCTTTCATCGGTGTCGGCTACGTAGACGTGGCGGACGATTCCCAGCTTGGGGTCAGGCTCGTGTCCGTTCAAGCGGCCTTCTTTATTTCGATGCTCTTGCCACTCGCTCTTGTACAGGTCGAACAGCTCTTTAACGACGTTGATGGGAGCATAGTGGGTGACGGTGTTGATCCCCTCTTGGGCCAGCCACCGGATGGAGTCGGGATTGTCGGTGGGGTACCACAGGGGCGGGTAGGGCCGCTGGAAGGGACGCATATGCACTTGAACATCGTCGATAGAGAAATATTCCCCTTGGACAGAAACCTGTCCTTCCGCCAGTCCCGGCAAGATGGTGGATAGCGCCTCCTGGAACATGGTCCGCGACCCTTCGCGATCCACGTTGAAGAAGCCCAGTTCATAGGGAGAGACGCCCCGTCCAACGCCAAGCTCCATCCGGCCCTGGCTCAAGTGGTCCAGCATGCAGATCTCCTGAGTCAGCCTCAAGGGGTTGTAAAGTGGCAGTAGATAAACCAGCGGGCCCAAACGGATGCGGCGGGTGCGTTGCGCGGCGGCGGCCAGGAAGAGGCCCGGGGACGTCGCCATGCTGAGGGGCGTGGCGTGGTGCTCCGCCAGGTGATAGCAATAAAACCCTGCTTGATCGGCAAACTCCAGATACTTTAGGCGTTCCTCATAAAGATCGGCGATCTGCATCCCATTGCTATCGATCCAATCGAACAGGCCGAACCGCACCGTGGGGTCGAAACCA
>Ga0066376_10003287_pt1 | contig 14612 bp, 17 predicted proteins | sample Knorr_S15_td_Bot_FD_77009 | JGI IMG/M metagenome (GOLD analysis project Ga0066376, IMG submission 77009) | Marine microbial communities from Southern Atlantic Ocean transect - Knorr_S15_td_Bottom_ad_5009_LV_A | ecosystem: Environmental > Aquatic > Marine > Oceanic | place: Southern Atlantic... | reverse complement strand
TGACTGTTTCGCTATCCACTGGGTTGGTTTGTTTTCGTAGGAAGTGAAGTACTCCGTGGCGGTGCCGATCACCTGACCGACGACCAGACCCGTGACCACCACCCAGAACAGCTCAAATGGCAGATCCAGCGCGTTGATCACGAGGGCCGTGGCGGCAAGCGCCAGAATTCCGGCCCCAAAAATGCCCGTACGAAGCGACCAGAGCAGTCTGCCCATCGAGGCGTCCGGCCCCGTTCGTACAAGGAAGGTTCCGATGATAGAGGCGATAATCCCGATACCGGCGATAGCCATCGGCAGAACCAGCAACGCGGAATCGAATCCGCCCTCTTCGAGTGAGAAGAACCCGGCGCCGATCGCGGCCAGAGCCAGTGAGGCGATCATCGCCCCGACGTAAGACTCAAACAGGTCAGCGCCCATACCCGCCACGTCGCCTACGTTGTCGCCAACGTTGTCTGCGATCGTAGCCGGGTTGCGGGGATCGTCTTCGGGGATGCCGGCTTCCACCTTGCCCACGAGGTCAGCGCCGACATCCGCCGCTTTCGTGTAGATTCCACCACCGACACGGGCAAACAGCGCAATCGAGGACGCGCCAAAGGCGAAACCGGCCACGATGTTTGGGTCCCGGAATATGGACCACAAAATCACGATGCCGAGCAGGCCGACACCCGTGACGGTCAGCCCCATCACCGTGCCGCTACCAAACGCCACACGCAGGGCCGGATTAAGCCCTTCCTGTGCCGCCGTAGCGGTCCGCGTATTGGCCCGCACGGCGATGCTCATCCCAATGTATCCGGCAAGGGCGGACCCTATGGCGCCGAGGAGGTATGCTATGGCCGTCCACGGCCCTTCCGCATCCACCCCGGCTTTTTGAGCGATGTCGTTCAGTTCGTTGATCTTGTCGTTATTTAGAACGTTGTAGTCAATAAACACGCCGATGATCACGGCGACAATAACCACAAAGACGGACAGGATCATGTACTCACGTTTGAGGAAGGCGTTCGCGCCTTCCCTTATGAGCTCACCGATCTCCCGGACTTCGTCCGAACCCTGGTCTTTCCGAAGCACCCCCATCGCCGTTATCCCGGCGGCGATCAGCCCGATCACCCCGGCACCTATCGCGAACCAGAGAAGCTCGGGAGCGTCTTTCATCGGATCCAAATGTCTTACCCCTTAAACATCAGGCGAAAGCGACAAATCGTCGCCCTCGATTATTCCATTAGATACACGGCGGCCACAAAACGGGCGATGAGTTGAAGAAGTTCAACTTACCGGAACGTCTGTGATTTCCAGCACACAACGCTATCACTCGCCCTGTAAGAAGCTCAATGAAAATCGCGCGCGATTACGAAATTCGTAACACATGCAACCAGTTCCCGGGCAACCGGACTGGTGTTTCGGAATCGGTATGCCCAAGGACGAGGGCGCTTCGGTCGCATTTGCAGCAACCGAAGCGCCTGATGCGTCTAGGTCTTGCAGACTCCATTTGTCTCGACCACCGTTCCGGCCGCCGGGTCAAATATCCAAGTGTGAGAGTTGAGTCCGATGGACGCTATTAGCACCCACGTATCGCCGTCAACTCTGACCGAGCTGTAGTTGCCTGCTGGTCCGTCGCAATCATTCGCCTTAATAATCTCTTTGGCGCGGTCTCCGGCCTGCTCTTCTGTTAAGCCGCCCGGGTTCGTGCTGGGATCATCGTCGCCACCACAAGCCGCGAGAATGGTCAGCGAGGCGATGCTGACCAGAATCAAGAATATCCACTTAGATCGCATTTGTTTCCCTTTTGAATTGTGTGCCCGCGGTCCTTCAGGGAAACGCGGTTATTAAGAGAAGTTCAGCGATCACAGTAACAGACCCCAAGACCATCGTAGACGGCTTCCGACCGCCGGGGGTCATCATTCATCGAGTTGCGGCGATTCGACGTCGCTTTCGTTATGGTCGAGCGCCGCGCTGAGGGGCGTGATTTGGACCCGTTATCCGTTGGCGAGTGCGACCAGTTCACGCGTCGCTGCCTCGGGATCGGCCGCCATCCCCACGGCGCTGATGACACACGCCATCTCCGCACCGGCAGCCATCACCGGCCCGATGTTGGAAGCGTTAATCCCGCCAATCGCGGCAATCGGACTGCCAATCTCGCCACGGATCATTACCAGCGTCTCCAGCCCCGCAGACACCGTCACCTCTTTGGTCGCCGTACCGTAGATGGCGCCGACGGCCACATAGTCGACCTGTTCCGAGATCGATACCAGGGCCTCCTGCATGGCGTGGTTGGAGGTCCCGATCATCTGGCCCGGCACAAGAATTTTCCTTGCGGCGTCCACAGGCAGGTCCGTCTGACCGACGTGTAAACTATCTGCAGCACTTAGCACGGCAATATCTGCGTGGTCGTTCATAAAGAACAGCGCGCCGGCTTCCTTGCAAAGTTCGCTCACCTTTATCACCGTCTCCAGCATCGGCCCTTTGTCAGAGACCTTGTCCCTGAGCTGGATAATGGTGGCCCCGCCGGCCAGCGCGGCCCGGGTAATTTCCTCCGGTGGGCGGCCTGCGGTGTGTTCAGGGTCCACTATTACATACAGTCCCCGGAGGCGATTCCGATTGTCGTTGGAACCTATGTGGTGAGGTTACCTTTGCGCAGGCAGGCACGCGGACGTGATTCTGGGATTGCTCTGAAGGGCGGGGAGTGTAGCATGTGGCGACCGTCGATTTGGCGCCTGAACGGACCTGGAATGCGCCGAATAACCAGACTTGATAAAACACCCCACCAGCCCATATCGGACCGTAAAACATGCCTGACTACGCCGTTAGCGAGGATCAACTACTCGGATGGGTCGATTCCCTTTCCAACTGGGGTCGATGGGGTGACGACGATGAGCTTGGAACTCTTAACAACCTGTCTCCGGAGTTGACCAAACGAGCGCTTGCACTGGTCGAGGATGGAACGACGGTAAGCTGCGCCGCCCCGCTCACCTTCAACCAGGCCGAACTTGATGTCCCTCGCCCCCCGGTGCACTACATGGTGGGCGCCGGTGAAGCGTACCGCCCGGGAGATGGCCCCGGCCGACAGGTGGCGATGGATTTCTTCGGACTGATCTTTCACGGCCACACCGTGACACACCTGGACAGCCACGCCCACTTCATGTGGGATGGCTATCTGTACAACGGGCGACCCTCGTCATCCGTCAAGATCCGAGAAGGCGCGACGGAGGGCGATATCACGATCGCCCATAAAGGAATCGTAACGCGGGGGATCCTTGTGGACGCAGCACGAGGACGAGGTGTTGATTTCATCGAACGCGGCGATGGTGTCGGCCTGGCGGATATCGAAAAGGCTGAAAAAGACGGTGGATTTACGGTCGGCAAGGGCGATGTGTTGTTCCTGCGTACGGGCCAGTTCGGCGAACGACAGCGAAGCGGCCCTGTTGATGTGAACATCGCCGGCTCTTCCGGTCCCCTCCCGGAGTTGCTCCCATTCTTCCAGGAACGCGACATCGCCGTCATGGGATCGGACACAGGAAATGACGTGACGCCAACTCAGTCAGAAATCTTCACCAACCCGGTACACCAGGTTTTTATCCCGGCAATGGGCGGCTGGATCCTGGACAACGCCTGGCTGGACGATCTCGCAGACGAGTGTGCGCGACGGGGACGATGGGAGTTCCTGATCAACATCCTGCCGCTAAGGCTGAACAACGTGACCGGATCCCCGGTAAACCCGGTGGCGGTGTTTTAAGAAGGCAATCGTGTAATAGGCCGTAGGGGCAGGGCTCTCTCCGCCCACACGGCTGGTACGCCGGTGACCGGTACTTCTAGAGGTGTTACGGCATCAGGCTGGAACCGTGTCCTGAGGCTCTCGAAGCATGTGCTGAGCCCGACGAAGTTGACCGGAGCACACGCTTGGCCACAACGACGGATTGCGATCCGTCATTGCCCGCGCTATCCCTCTACTGCGCCTTTGATGATCTCGAACCGCCGTACCGTGCCTCCGACGCCAAATTCGATCGCCACAACGTCAATTCGCCAGTCTTCCGGTGGCATCTCCATGGCCTGCATATAAGCGTACGCGACCTTGATGAGACGCTCCGATTTTGTGGCGGTGATCGACTCTTCAGGCAGGCCGTACGCCCTGCCTCGACGCGCCTTAACCTCGATGAAGGTCAGTACAGGCCCATCCCACGCGACCAAATCAACTTCGCCTTCCCGCGTGCGATAGTTTCGATCTATTACGCGATAGCCGCGCGTGGACAACCGTTCTGCGGCGATCTCCTCGCCGCGCCGACCAACCACACCGCGCCCGCCATCGGCGGATCCAGACTTACGAGAAGCATCACTGCCGCCGGCCGGAGTCGGGAGATCGGAATCCGGATTCATCAGCCGGTGCCGGCCGGAGTCCCGTAAATGGCGACAGCTTCACGGACAGGTGCGAAGGTCAGTCGGTGCCCGAAGACGGGTCCGCGCTCGCGCAGGGCTTCGAGGTGGGTGGCCGTGCCGTAACCCTTGTGCGCCGCAAACCCGTAGCCAGGGAATCGGGTGTCCCACACCGTAGCCATGAGCCGGTCACGTGTGACCTTGGCGATGATGGAAGCGGCCGCGATGCTTCGGCATCGTGCGTCACCCTTGATCATCGATGTCTGCGGGAGGGATATGCCGGGCAATTCCAGCGCATCTATCAGCAGGTGATCGGGAGCCGGTTCAAGCAGGTCTATAGCCCGGCCCATCGCTATTCGCGTGGCGGCGACTATCCCAAACCTGTCTATCTCCGCCGCATCCGCTGCGCCGCACGCGTAACCGATGGCGTGTTGTTCTATATAGACCGCGGCTCGATCACGCTGGTCCGGCGTGAGTTGCTTGCTGTCACGTATCAACTGAAGACCGTCTTCCGGCAACACTGGAGGAAGAATCACGGCACCAGCCACCACCGGTCCGGCAAGTGTGCCTCGACCGACCTCATCGACACCGGCCGCAGCGTTGTAACCCTGTTGCCGTAGGGCTAACTCAAATGAGTCGTCGGGGAAGGTGCGATTGTTTGTCTTGGCCAACGTCGAGTCAGACCCTTTGGATTGCACCGGACTTCACTGAACGCGTCAGTACGGCGTGGTATTCGGTCGCCGGAGCATACGTGTTCCCCCGTTGCTTCAAGAGCGTCGGGAACCAGTTGTTGCACTGCCCGCATGCCGCATCAGTCTGGGGCTAGTTGTTCAGTCCCCGCAGCATGCCGCGCAGATATGCGACCTGTCCCAAGTGTTGAGCTTCCTCGATGAGAACATGCGCCAGCACCCACGCGATCGTCGGCGGCTCGCCACGTGCGCCATCGCGCGTCTGACTCAGATCAGATGACGTAATCTCGGACAGGTTCTTCAGGCTCTGGGCACGGACTGCGGCGAAATATTCCAGGATGTCTGCCATATCCAACCGCGGGAACTCGGCAACCCTCTCCGCCGTATCGCCAGCCCCTCCGCGTTCCGCCGGGAGTCGCAACTTCGTGCAGAAATCGCCGGCTGTCCAGACCATTTCACCCTGGCATATATATCCGTTGTACCAGTAGTCCTCCGCTCGGGCCATGTGCCACACGGTTCACGCGATGGGGTTGGAGTTCGGTGTCGGTTGCCAGTACAACTCCACAGGGGTCAGGCCATCGACGGTCGATTTCACGCCGGTCAGATACTCGTCCAGGCCGCTCCGAGCTACGTCCCTGTGGTCCATGCAAGTCACCTTTTAGTTTCAGCGGGGTTGGCAGAAGCTGAAGGCTACCCGTCGCGAGGTAGTCGGACAACTCGAAATTCGATGTAATTTCACACGCTTCAACGTTGTGATGCTATGACGCTCCTCAGTTCCCGATTCCACGCAATATCCCTCGCAGATACGCGACCTGACCGAGGTGTTGGCCCTGTTCGATCAACACATGGCCCATGACCCAGGCGACCGTTGGCGGCGGATCCCCGCGTTCGCGATGACGCGTCTGAAACAGGTCATCTTCGGTAAGGGAGTCCAGAACTTCCAGCGTCCTGACGCGGACGGCATCGAAGTATTCCAGGACGTCACTGATCGGCAATACCGGGAACTCCGCCACGTCTTCCGCACTGTCCCCGTACCCGTTTCCAACGGCCGGAAGTCGAAATCGTGTGCAGTAATCGCCCGTAATCCAGACCGGTTCGCCCTGGCCGATATAGACGCTATACCAGTTGTCCTCGACACGAGCCATGTGCCAGACGAGCCATGCGATGTGATTGGCGTTGGGCGATGGCTGCCAGTACAACTCCACCGGAGTAAGGCCGTCCAGCGCCTTTTTCAAATCCGTCAGGTATTCATCGAGTCCGTGAAGTGTGACCGCCTTATGGACCATGCGATTCTCCCCCTTGATGTAGATCGTGCTCGCAATGTAAAGCAGTGCACAAATCTGGTGCTATGTGAGGTGGTTGCGTTGGGCTGGTGTGAAATGAATCTGGTCCGTCATGTCCTGATGGCGGTGTCCTTTGGCTCCCGAAGGACCGGCGTGGGCGGATCGCTATCCGCCCCGACGGTTTTATCGTTCGGTCGAACATTTCGGCCAGACACAACGTTTTGTCATCCTGAGTCCGAGACGAAGAGCTTATCCTGAGGTTCTCGAAGGATTGGCGTGGGCATATTGTCATACGCCCCTACTCCGTGGTCGTAGAAACGTTCCCTATTGCCTGGCCAGACCCAACCGCCCGAACGGAGGCCCCGCCAAGATGAGGTGCAGGCGTGCCTGCCTCAGGGAGGGCGCGGTCGATCATTCCACCGCCCAGGACCCGATCGCCGTCGTAGAACACGACAGCCTGACCGGGCGTAATGGCACGCTGGGGCGACTCAAACTCCACGATGACTCCATTACCATCCGGTCGGACGATCGCCGGGATATCTGCGCCGTGATACCTGATGCGCGCCTCAACGCGTACGGCGTCAACGGGAGCGACTCCAGATACCCATTTCACGCCTCCAGCGGCCAGCCGGTGTCGCAATAGCTTCTCGGCGTACCCGACGGTCACACGGCCATCGTTCGGGTCGATGTCTGTCACGAATATGGGGCGTGGCGATCCGCCGGGCAATGGCAGACCCTTGCGCTGCCCGACCGTGAACCGATGCACCCCGTCATGCTGGGCGAGTACGGTCCCTTCAGAGTCGACGATATCGCCGGGCGTCTTTACCGTTAGACGTGGCTCCACAAACGCCTTGTAGTCGCCGCTTGGGATGAAACAAATGTCCTGGCTATCAGGCTTGTCCGCGACCGGAAGTCCCGCCTCGGAGGCGATGCGCCGTATCTCGTCCTTATCGAATTCGCCGATCGGCAACAACAACTGCGACAGCTGCTCCTGGCCGAGCGTGAACAACACGTACGACTGATCCTTGCTGGGATCGGCCCCACGCTTGAGATGCCACTCGTCCTCGTGCTGCTCGATACGGGCGTAGTGGCCGGTCGCAACGAAATCGGCGTCCATGAACTTCGCCCGACGCAGCAAAAATTCGAACTTGAGCTTGTCGTTGCAGGCGAGACATGGATGGGGCGTGCGGCCGCGCTCGTATTCGGACACGAAGTAGTCCACGACGTGCTTCTTGAACTCTTTTTCAAAGTTCATGAAGTAGTGCTTTGCGCCGATCGCCCGGCAAACATCACGGGCATCATCGACGTCTTCTATCGAACAGCAAGATCGATTGAGCCGTGCCGCATTTTCGTCGGTGACGGCAAACAGACGCATCGTGACACCGATGACTTCGTAACCCTGTTCTGCGAGCAGGTACGCGGCTACGGACGAGTCGACGCCGCCAGACATTGCCACAACGACGCGCTTGCCACTGCCGGAGCCATCAGAACGGCTCCGAGTCGTCCGATTACCTAGTATTGATTCCATTTCGCCCATCGAAATAGCGTAGCACGCATACCCACATTAAATGCCGATATGGCTTCGGTCGGGGGCGTACCTGTGTTTGAATGTTATGAATGACGGAAAACGAATCGGAAAAACAGCTTCTAGAACTCGAAGACTACGCACGGATGGCACTCGACGAGGCGTCCGAAGCGCTCGGGTCTGAGATAGCGCTGCTCGATCTCCGAGGCATCAGCCAGTTCGCTGATTTCTTTGTGATTGCCAGCGGCGAGACGGCGCGCCACCTTGAGAGTATGGCGGACGACGTGGTGCGTGCTCTGCGTAACAATGGCCTTCGTGTGCACCACCGTGAAGGCACGGGAGCGGGCGGCTGGGTGCTGCTCGATTTCTCCGGCGTGGTGGTCCACTTTTTCTCAAGGTCAGCCCGCGAGTTCTACGGCCTGGAACAACTCTGGTCCAGGGCGCCAGAGATCGTTCGCGTCCAGTAGAGCGGCCACATCGCAGTAGGGGCGAGGTTCGCTCCACCCGCTCGGTTGATACGCCGGTGACGAAGCTTCACAGCTTGTCGTAGCGCTGATGCCCCATCTTCCAGCGGGAGAGGGTTGAGGTGAGGGAGAAGGACACCTCACACAAACGCTGTCTGACAATCCGCCCTCACCCGTCCGTCGTCCCTCCAATCATCCGTTACTCGACGATCCAACCGTCGATTGCACGTGTGTAGTCCACGAGCTCATCGTCGCTGAAGTACAGCGCAACCTCGCGTGCAGCGTCTTCCTCATTAGCTGATCCATGGATCACGTTTCGGCCGATGTCGATCGCAAGATCGCCACGCACGGTTCCCGGTGCGGCCTCCGCCGGGTTCGTTGAACCCATTACTTTACGTGCAATCGAAATCGCGTTCGGGCCATGGAGGCATATCGCAACCACCGGGCCGGACGTGATGAACGCTACGAGTCCCGGGTAGAACGGCTTGCCCTCGTGCTCGCCGTAGTGCTCCGCCGCAAGCTCGTCTGAGATCTGGAGCAGCTTCATTCCAGCGATCCGGAGACCCGTGGCCTCCAGGCGAGCGATGACCTGTCCGGCGATGCCCCGCTGAACACCATCTGGCTTTACCAGGATCAGCGTCTTTTCGTTGGCCATGTGAGTTCGAGTCCTTCTAATTGTCTGGCTACGTGATTGGTTGGCTGACTGGCTCATCAGTCATGACGACTATTTCACCCTGCTCCCGTCTGGAAGCCGTGGTTTCGGCGTCGAGATGTTGGGAGCGCGGGCGTAGGTAATTTCCACTTTTGACGGGTCGCTGGATTCGCCGTTTTCAAGCTTCCGCAGGGCGAGTCTTATCAGCGACTCCGCGCTGCGCGTGGGCGCATCACCAGAAAGGATACGCGCACCGGGAACGTGATCGGCTAATTTCTGCGCCGATTCGCCACAAAAAACAGTGTTCGCGGAAATCGCTTCGGCGAGGTCGGCGGGCGAGTCGATACCCTTCGTTTCCAACTTATGGCCGTTCTGCCCGGGAACAAAGAGTCCCCATGCGAGTCCGGTGGACCCGGCATCAATCACAGCGCAGATAGGGCCGTCGCCATCGATACACGGTTCTATTTCAAGTTCAAATGTCGGGATCGGCACAAGCTGTACATTCCCGGCCAGCGCCATCCCCTGCGCCGTGGCCAACCCGACCCGAAGAGCCGAGAAACTACCCGGGCCGATGACGATGGCGATATGTGTGACATCCGAGGTAGAAAGGCCGGCGTCCGAGAGCGATTCATTGATCCTCGGAAGCAACTCAACTCCGTGATTGTGTTGCGAGAACCAGGTTCTGCTAAAGAGGCTCCCGTCCGCAGACACAGCGACCGTTGCATAACGAGTCGCGGTGTCGATCGCCAGAAGGCAGGTCACCGGCCACCCCCGGTGTGCAGACCTATTCCGGCCGCGGCTCGCATTGCCTCCAGCAGCCGATTGGCGGCATCGCCGATCGCGGTCGCCGTCAGAACCCGATCGTCCGGCGCTTCGCCAAAACCCAGATGTACCTCCAGCGCCTCTTCAGGAAACTCGCCTCGCGCTCGCTCCGGCCACTCCACAGCAAGCGCGGCGCCACGATCCAGGTAATCGTCAAGCCCCAGCTCGCCGATCTCCTCCGGCCCGGAGAGCCTGTACAGATCGCAGTGGGCGAGCATAATCCGCCCGACGTATTCGTTCACAAGTACAAATGTAGGGCTGCGCGTCTCCGCCGCAGATTCGATGCCTCGGGTCATTCCCTCGACGAACCTGGTCTTCCCGGCGCCGAGCTCCCCGCTCAAAAGCACCACGTCACGCGACTGGAGCGCCGCGCCGACCGCGATACCAATGCTTACGGTCTCTTCTTCCGACCCGGAGTTGATGGTCAGCGAATCGGACCCGGGATCAACCATTCAGGTGATCCCACCCGCCGACGGTAATCTCCAGCGGACGGCCGCGCTCGTCAAGTATCGTGACCGTTCCAGCATCGCCATCGGTCACTTCGCCGATGACCGAGACCGGCACGCCAAGAGTGGTGGCGATTGCCGCCATTACCGGTGGCGGTGCCGTAAATAGGAGTTCGTAATCTTCGCCCCCCGTCAACGCAATCTCTGTGTAATCTTCCGGGAAACATGCCTTCAGCGCATCGCTAACGGGGAACGCCGGCATCCTCACCTTTGCGGAGACCCCACTTGCCCGGCACATCTTGCCCAGATCGTCAACAAACCCGTCGCTCACATCAATCGCCGTCATGACACCCTGGGTCACAAGTCCGATTCCCGCAGCCATTCGCGGGGTTGGCCTGAAATGTGCTCGCTTCAACGTCTCGGCCGCATCGCCGTATATCCCATCTGCAAGGACTCGCACGCCGCCGCCGGAATCGCCGATGGTGCCCGTGACGGCGATCAAATCACCAACCGACATCGCGTCGCGTCGCAGCAGCGCCGCTCCATCAGGATCCCGTTTCGCATCGGCGTCGAATTTCAGTTGCGATGCGGCGGTCGGGTATCCCGCTCCTGCAGTCGTTCCCGTCATTGAGCCTGCCATCAAACGAGCCCGATTGAACGCTGCGGCGCGGGCCGTGGCTGCGGCCTCGCCCGTCATCGCGACCGTGATGAACAGCGCCGGAGAGCGAACGATGTCGCCGCCCGCCACGGCTCCACCGAACTCGTTCGTGATATCCGCTATTCCCCGATACAGCTCTTCCAGGTCGTTGACGGACTCATCGCCGGTCAGCCCCAGAGTCACAAGCGACATGATGGGCCGGGCCCCCATGGACGCGATATCGCTCAAGTTGACCGCCATCGACTTCCAGCCGAGATCCCGCCATGAGATCTGCCCGGTGCGGAAGTGAACGCCGTCAACCATCGTGTCCGTGGTGTATACGTCCGTGACGGACCCGCGACGGACCGCAGCACAGTCGTCGCCGATGTCCAGCACGAGTCCGGGAATGCCGCCGCCCTCTCCGGCCGACTCGGCCAGTACTTCGGCGAGGCGCTCGATTAGCCCGAACTCGCCCAGAGACGAGGCTGATTTGTCCGTTCCATCAGAAGCCATGGTCCGATTATAGTTTCGCGATCGACTCCGTACCGTACCGTACCGATACGGTTCGATTATTTGCCTCCTTGTAATTGTGATCCGGGCGATTACGATCTGGCTGCGGGACCCAGCGCGCAAAACGTTTGATGCGAACACTTCTACTCTCAGACATACACGCAAATCTCCCCGCTCTGGAGGCGGTTCTATCCGACGCGGAAGGCCTGTTCGAGGCTACATGGGTACTTGGGGACACCATCGGATACGGGGCTGATCCATCTGCATGTATCGGTGTTGTGCGCGATCTCGGCGCACTTGCGATCGCCGGGAATCACGAGGAAGCAGCGATCGGCCGGATGTCTACAAAGAACTTCAACCCGGTGGCGCGTGAGGCTATCGAGTGGACGGCGGAAGTCCTCAGTGACGACGACCAGGAGTACGTCAGAAACCTGGAACTCACCGTGATCGTAGATCGGTTCACGCTCGTGCACGGAAGCCCGCGTGATCCCGTCTGGGAGTACATCGAAACCGCTCCGCAGGTCCTGGACAACCTGGAGCACTTTAAGACCGAGGCATGCGCGATGGGCCACAGTCACAGGCCGTTCACGGTCGGCGTGACGGACGGCGCCGTCGTGCGGGTTGACCACACCCCCGGGGAACGAGAACAACTGGTCGGAGACCGCCTCTACGTAAATCCGGGCAGCGTGGGCCAGCCCCGCGACCGGGATAGTCGTGCCAGTTACGCCCTGCTCGACCTGGAATCATGGGACGTGGAGTTTCGACGGGTGGAGTACGACATCCCCAGTGCGCAGGCACGTATCCGCGAATTCGGGCTGCCCGAGTTCCTCGCTAAGCGGTTGGAACTGGGCCAGTAGGCCGGCCACGACGACGCGAGGCGCTGACAGCCGTGTTTATAATTCGGCGCTGATATGTATGCAGAGGAAAATGCGCCGCTCGCACTCCTCTCGTTAATCCCTAAATCACCACCGAGGAGCACGCACCGCTATGCCCAGCATCCACGTCTACATGCACGAAGGCCGCACAGTTGAGCAGAAGCGCGGGCTCGCCGAGGACATTACGGCCGCGATCGTGAAGAACACCGGAGCGCCGGCCGAGGCGACGGAAGTCGTGATCCACGACGTTCCAAAGACCAACTGGGCGATCGCCGGCAAGCTCGCCTCGGACGCGTAGTTGCCGGACGAGAAGGACGTCGTCCGCGTTCTGGACGCTATCGGGGTATCGTACGAGATGGTGGAGTGCGATCCCGAGTTCGCCAATACGGCGGCGTTTTGCGAGAAGTACGGTTTCCCGCCCGAGCAGTCCGGAAACACCATCCTCATAGCGTCCAAGCGGGGCGAGAAAAAGTACTCCGCATGCATCGCCCTGGCGCATACACGCCTCGACGTGAATCACTCGGTCCGTGATCTGATGGGGGTCCGGCGACTGTCGTTCGCTTCTGCGGAAGAGACGGCGGAGGTGACGGGGATGATGATCGGCGGGGTAACGCCCTTCTGCCTGCCGGAAAAGGTGCCCGTCTACGTTGACAGTCGAATCATGGCGCTCGACTATGTGATCCTGGGCGGCGGCAGCCGGTCGGCGAAGGTGAAGATCGACCCCGAAGTCTTTAACAAAATGCCAACAGCGACCGTGGTGGAGGGCCTGGCGAACTAACGGAGTCCTTGCGAGGGATGGCTGAGCGAGATTCCCCTCTCTCCCCTACGCGGGAGAGGGCCGGGGGGAGGGGGATCAAAGACCCTCCACCTGTTGACACACCCCCAACCCTGCGATTGAATTAAACGTCGGCCCTGCGAGGCTGATCGCCCAATGGTCCGCTAGCTCAATGGCAGAGCAACTGACTCTTAATCAGTAGGTTCCCGGTTCGAGTCCGGGGCGGATCACCATAAGGCATCCCGAGCGCCAATCGAAGACCCCGGCAATTCCGGGGGTCTTTTCGCGTAACGGCCACAATTCTGGCTATGCCCCTCTGTGAGGCAATGTCCCGACACACTACCGGCTTACCCCAGCCCGGCGACGCTCCAGTGCCCGTTACCAGATTAGTCGTCCGCGCTTTGCCTCTGAGGGATAGCGCGTTGGCGGCGGCGACCCTGTCAGCGAGGTCCCGTTGAGGGCGACGTTTAGAAACCGAGTCCCCTCTGTGGTGACGGTACCCGCCACTCGACGCGCTCGTCGCAGGCAGGAACCGACAACACGAGTAGTCCGCAGTCTGCGCACACGAGTGGGCATGCGAGTAATTTCGCCTTTGGACCTGCCCTCCAGGCCGGTATCCGGACCCTTACCGGCCGTGCAGGATCGATGTACGTACGTCGTTCACACTCGACACATATATGCGGGGCCAATGCACTCATTTGATCTAGTTAATACGGACTGATTGAATATTGATCCGCTGTAATTCGTATCTGTTGGTATTTGTTCACAGGTGCGTCTTACTGAACGTGGGATACCCGGCGTTGCGATGTTTGGTTCCATGAAAGGGTCAACTACTTCTTGGAATACGGGCAAGCCCGACAAATATTGATCACCATGTGCCCATTTTAAGGACCGCTGGGGGAAGTCCTAGCTTTGCGTGTCACAAAAAGAGGCCGCCAAAAGGCGGCCCCGTGAAACATTTTGTGGTGTTATGTTTCATCCGGATATCGTTGATGGGGCTACCTATTGATTTCGAAGAGCCCGGTGCTCCGCTGCCTCTTCAGACTTACCCTGGCTTTCCAGGATCTCGGCAAGCCCGCCATGCGCAAACGCCGCCCACTGACCCTCGGGGCGCAACGTGATCGAACGCTCAAACGAATCGATCGCACCGGCCGGGTCACCCAGGCCTGCCAGAGAGACCCCCCGTGCCCACCATGCACGGCTTTGCGTCTCCTGATCGCCGCCCAGTCCGATGCTGATATCCGCCGCCACCAGACCCAGATCGAAAGCTCTTGCGACTATAAATCCGTTTGCTACCAACGCCTGGATATCGGGGTAGTCCGGCAACGATTCACCCAGGGAAATGTAGCGTCGAATCACTTCATCCCGTCGGTCAGTCTCCCCGTTCGCGAACAGATCGACCGTCGCCCGGGAAAGGTTCTCAAGCAACCTGGGGTTGTATGGATCTCTGGCGGAAGCCTCAACCAGAGCGTCATACCCGATCTCAAGAAGTGCCTGTTTAGTTTCCGGGTCGGTTTCACTGGTGGCGGCGGTTGAAACGAGTTCGTGCAATCGAATCGGATACTCCGTGAC
>Ga0066376_10003285_pt1 | contig 14617 bp, 10 predicted proteins | sample Knorr_S15_td_Bot_FD_77009 | JGI IMG/M metagenome (GOLD analysis project Ga0066376, IMG submission 77009) | Marine microbial communities from Southern Atlantic Ocean transect - Knorr_S15_td_Bottom_ad_5009_LV_A | ecosystem: Environmental > Aquatic > Marine > Oceanic | place: Southern Atlantic... | reverse complement strand
GCAAACTATGTAGGGTTCGAAGCACCTGCATTAAGTGGTAACCAAATTTGGGTTCTTCCTACAGCTGACGCAAGCACAAGTGGGTACGCCTTAACAAGTAATGCAAGTGGTACATTAAGTTGGTCCGCAGCAGGCGCTACGGTGGCGCAAGATAATTCCACTAATACAGCGTTTAATCTTTATTATGCAGCCACTACAAGTGGTGCGTTAACAGCAGTTAAGTATGATGGGTCTGATATGACATTTAACCCAAGTACATCAACACTTGCTTGCACAACATTCTCTGGTGCATTAAGTGGTAATGCTACTACAGCTACTCTTGCCGCAACTGCTACTATTCTTGCAAGTGCAAGAACTATTGGCGGTGTATCATTTAACGGTAGTGCAAATATTGACTTGCCTGGTGTTAATGCTGCTGGTAACCAAAGTACAAGTGGTCTTGCCGCAACTGCAACAGAAGCAACAAATATAACAGCCGTTGCAAATAACTCTAACGACGAAACAGTATATCCAACTTTTGTTGATGGTGCAACAGGTACACAAGGACTAGAAACCGATACAGGATTTACATATAATCCAAGCAGTGGTACATTAACATCAACAATATTTGCTGGTACTGCTAACGCTGCGAAATATGCTGATTTGGCGGAGCGTTATGCTTCGGATGAAGAAATCGAGCCCGGAACAGTTGTACAGTTTGTAGGCGAAGGCAAAGTTGCACTGTGCATGAACGATTCAAGTCGCGCAGTAGCAGGTATTGTATCCACTGATCCAGCTTACTTAATGAACAGTGATCAAGAAGGTATTTCATTAGCAATTGCAGGTAGAGTTCCTTGCAAGGTTATGGGTACAGTTAAAACTGGTGATTTAATGGTAAGTGCTGGCGAAGGTTACGCAAGAGCAGAAGAAAATCCTGCACTTGGTACAGTAATTGGTAAAGCTATCGAATCGCATAGTGGAACCACAGGTGTTATTGAAGTTCTAACAATGATGATGTAATTATTATTGTTAAAGATCTTAGGAAACTAAAATAGAGAGGATTTAAATCCTCTCTATTTTTATAATAAATAGCTATTATAACCCGGAAGGTTAACATATGGCGTTCACTAAACCAACAGCAGCTCAGATTAATTTTGATGTTACAAACATTTCAGACCCTTTAATTTGTTTAAATTACGGTCAAAGTGGGACTCCAGATGACGATGTTGGTATTGTTATTGAGCGTGGCAGTAGCACAAATGTTGCGTTAATTTGGGATGAAAGTGCTGATCTTTTTGCATTAATCAACACAACAGAAACAGGAACAACTGCCGGAAATGTATCAATTGCAAGCTATGCCGGTCTTACAGTAGGACAACTTAGTCTTGCTGATAGTGCAAAAATTTATCTTGGTACTGGTAATGATTTAGAGCTTTATCATAACGGCAATAATAGTTTTATTAGTGACCAAGGCACTGGAGGCATATATGTTTTAACTAATGATTTCTTAGTTAAGAATGCTGCAAATGATGAAACATTTTTACGAGCAAGTGGAGATGGCGATGTTGAACTTTATTATGATAATTCTCAGAAATTAGTAACAACAACTACTGGTATTTCCGTTACAGGCGCTATAACGGCCACAGGAACGAGTACTAGTGCTCTATTGACATTGACTACTACAGAAGCAAGTGCTAGCGCAAGTCCAGTTATAGTATTAAAAAGAAACAGCAGTAGTCCAGCAGACTCGGACAGTCTAGGTCAAATAAAATTTCTAGGCGAAAATGATGCAGATGAAGAAGTTGAATATGGAAGAATAACCACTACTATCTTTGATGCATCTAACGGATCCGAAGACGGAAAAATGCAAGTTAAGTTAATGGAGGCCGGTACTCTTACAAATTCTATGCGTTTTGAACCACAGGGAATATTTTTAAACACATCAAACACTATTACTTTTGAAGGTGCAACTGCTGACAATTACGAAACTATACTAACAGTTGTAGACCCAACAGGAGATAGAACAGTATCTTTACCGAATATTACTGGAACTGTTATAACAACGGGTGATACTGGTACGGTTTCGGGAACAATGGTTGCTGATAATGCTATAGATAGTGATCACTATACGGATGGTTCAATAGATACAGCGCACTACGCTGCTGGGTCAGTTGATGCAACTGCTCTAGGTGCAGATGCGGTCACTGCTGCTAAAATTGGTGATGATGTAATAAATTCTGAACATTATGTAGCAGGCAGTATTGATAATGAGCATCTAGCAGATGATGCTGTTAATTCGGACGAACTTGCAGCAGGTGCAGTAGATTTAGCGCACATGAGTGCTAATTCAGTAGATAGTGACCAATATGTAGATGGTTCAATAGATTTAGCGCACATGAGTGCTAATTCAGTAGATAGTGACCAGTATGTAGATGCTTCTATTGACCTTGCTCATATGAGTGCCAATTCAGTAGATAGTGATCAGTATGTTGATGATTCAATAGACACAGCGCACTACGCTTCTGGGTCAGTTGATACAACTGCTCTGGGTGCAGATGCAGTTACAGCCGCTAAGATTGGTGACAACGTAATAAATTCTGAGCATTATGCGGCTGGTTCAATTGACTTGGAACACATGTCTAGTGAGTCTGTTGATGAGGACAATCTCCACATATCAAACAGTCCGACTAACGGATATATGTTAACAGCCCAAAGCGGTAACGCAGGTGGATTAACTTGGGCAGTAGCTGGCAGTGGAACTATAACAGCACTCAACAATAAGGCTGATAATAGATTAGTTTCTATAGGTAGTACAACAACAGAATTAGATGGCGAAGCGAATCTAACTTTCGATGGTTCTATTCTTGCTGTTACAGGTAATGTTACTGCTTCAGGTACAGTGGAACCAGCTGGCGACACTGCTTCTGGTGACAATGCCGCAATTGGCTATACTTCAGCAGAGGGCCTTATCCTGACGGGACAAGGTTCAACTTCTGATATCACATTTAAGAATGACGCTGATACAACGGTTATGTCGATTAAAACAGGAACAAGCAGTGTCGGCATCGGAACCACTGCGCCAGCAAGAGGTCTTCATGTGGAGTCTGGTTCAGACGGCAACGCCAGAGCAATTCGCATCGCCTACGATGGGTCATACTATCTCGACATACTGCAAGAGGCTTCTACCGGTACAGCGTATAACACTGTTGGCGGAAAACCGCATATTTGGCGGCAGGCTGGCAGTGAAGTGATGAGGATTGATGCATCAGGTAATCTTGGCGTAGGCATAGCACCAGCCGCGCGACTCCACATAAAACAAGCAGCAAATGGCACTAATAACGGTTTTAGAACAGAGAGATCAGACACCACTGGTTATGGCGTAATATATATGGGTGGCGACGACGACCTCTACATCCAAAATCAGGCGAATGGTGACATTAACTGGTATACTAACGCCGCCTTGAAAATGTCGCTAAAGGCCAGCGGCGACCTCATCCTCGCAAGTACTGGCGGTACTTTTCAAACAGCAACCGCTGGCACAAGCAACTTTAGAGCGGGCGTCAACGCTGGTAACTCCATCGCATCAGGCGGCAATTATAACGTAGCCGTTGGCGATGAAGCTGGGACAGCGATCACGACGGGCGATAATAATGTTATTATAGGCTATGCGGCAGGCGATGCTCTCACAACGGGTATTCAGCATACCCTAATTGGCTCTGGTGCAGGTGGCGCATTGACAAGTGGTCTTACTCTCACGGCTGTTGGTTATAATGCTGGGACTTCTGTTACGACTGGAAATGCCAATGTACTTATAGGAGCCATTGCTGGTGACGCCATCACTTCGGGCGCTAATAACATCGCCGTTGGCGATAGCACATTGGGTGCAGTAACGACTTCTTCCAACAATACAGCTATCGGGCATAATGCTGGCATTGTACTTACGTCAGGTTCGCAGAATGTTTTTGTTGGATCAGGTGCGGGTAAAGTACAGACTACGGCAGCTAATAATGTTCTTATTGGTTATCTTGCTGGTGATGCTACTACAACAGGAGGGTCAAATACTGCTGTAGGCCTAGGTGCTTTAGGTGCCAATACTACTGCCGCAAATAACACAGCAGTTGGCTATGGTGCGCTGGACGCAAATACAACAGGAACACCAAATGAAGCTTTTGGCTTAAACGCATTAGGTGCAAATACAACGGGAGCCCAAAATTGTGGATTTGGCCATGGTGCTGGGGCTTCAATTACTACTGGCAGTCAAAATGTTGCCATGGGCATGAATGCTCTAACAACTGCGACTGATGTTTCTAGTAACACTGCTATTGGTGCGTGGGCTTTATATGTAACTACTGGTGCTAGTAATACTGCTGTGGGCAGAGATGCGGGAGTAGCAAATACATCTGGATCTAACAACACATTTTTGGGTTATCATTCGCTTTATGCCAACACTACTGGTGCTAAGAATATAGGTATAGGCTATGGAGCAGGTGATGCTATCACTACGGGCAGTAACAACACTATTATTGGTGACTACGCAGGATCAACTACACTTGCTGATACAGTAGTAATTGCTGCTGGGACTACAGAACGTATTAAAGTTGACAGCAACGGTCTTTATGTTAACGGTACTATTTTAGCTGGTGGTACTACAGTGTCGCAAGATAACTCTACTAATACAGCGTTTAATCTTTATTATGCAACTACTACAAGTGGTGCGTTAACAGCAGTTAAGTATGATGGGTCTGATATGACATTTAACCCAAGTACATCAACACTTGCTTGCACCAACATTACTGGTACATCTAGCGCGGCTCAATATGCTGATTTGGCGGAAATGTACGCAGCAGATAAAAGATATGGACCAGGAACTATTTTAGTATTTGGTGGCGAAAGTGAAGTAACATCATGCAAAGAAAAGAGCGACTCAAGAGTTGTAGGTATAGTTTCACCCAACCCAGCATACTTAATGAACAGTGCATTAAACACAGAATATGCTGTACCTGTAGCATTAGTTGGCAGAGTATTTGCTAAAGTAACCGGCAAGGTTTCCAAAGGTGATCTTATGGTTACAAGTGAAGTTGAAGGACATGCCGAATCCTGGCATGCTGTCTCGTTTCCTCCAGCTGGTAGTATTTTAGGAAAAGCGGTAGAAGATAAAGCAGGTATTGCTAACGGTATAATTGAGATTCTAGTCGGAATTAGCTAATGTTCAAATACTATACGGCAGATTATGAAGGCGAAATGCTAACCGAAGGAACTAGTTGGTCTGCTGGTAAAAAAGAAGAAAATAAAATTTGGGTTCCTAAAACTATTATTAATGAAGATCCTCCCACTCCAGCTTATATAATAGGCAACGGTCCAAGCAGAAAACATTTTGATTTAGAATTATTACACGGTCAAAAAGGTGGCGGCGGCGGCATTCAACCTATAGGGCAAACCTATGGATGTAACTTACTTTTTATTGACTTTAGCCCTACATTTTTAGTTTGTAATAATATCTCTCTATTAGACGAAATAGTAAAAACTAAATATTCTAAAGATAATATCGTATACACTAATCAAAGACAGATAACTAAACATCCAAAACATTTCCACTTGTATCCACATTACAAGCCCAATAACGTAGGAACACTTGCTGCCTGGCTTGCTTGTGCGGATGGACACAAAGAAGTTTATTTACTAGGATTTGATTTTTATGAAACAGGAACAGAAAACATTTATTATAAACAACGATCTTGCTATGACGTTGTTGCCGAAGCGGAAAATTGTAATGCAAAATGGACTATAAAGTTAGTTAATTTAATAAACTTGTATGATGATGTAAGTTTTTATAGGGTTGTTGAACACAAAAAAACAAACATACCTGATGAATTGTTATGGCTGAATAACTTTAAGCAAATAACATATCTAGAATATATTAGTAAGTGTAGTATCGGTGGTATTGCACATTAGGTGTAGATTTCCCGTATCGTTTTAATTTTTTTAATAATTTCTTCAATTTTAAACGTACTAAACACTCCGGGATGAAGTGGCCTCGGCCACCCATCGATTGTTGTCCAGGCGTATCCTTTGTTTTCAGAGTTTAAAATTGGTATAAATTCTTCTTCTACTACACTAACAAAAGTATGGTATTCAAAGTTCTTTTTTGGACTTGTGAATTGTTCGATTGGTATAGTTTTTTCTATAATAGGAATAAAGCCCAATTCTTCTTCTATTTCACGCTTTAAAGCAGCATATGCTGTTTCGTTTTGTTCTACTTTTCCGCCTACAAATGCCCAAGTATTCTCATGTCGATTTTTTTTGCTTCGTAAAACAAACAAATAACGTTGTGTTTTTTTGCTAAAAAAGATTGTTCCGGCGCTCTGATTTAAATTACCAATGACCACTCTCCTGCTCTGTATTCTCCTTCAAAGCTCTTAACCCACGATTTTCCATTCCATTTATATTGGATTCCTGTATTTGTGTTTACTATATAGTGTACACCCTTTTCCGTGCCACTGTCAAATAATATATTCCATTTAATGCCATTATACTCTATAACATCATTTGCACTAGCAATTAGATCACTATTATCGGTGCTCTTCCACGCATCTGCACCATCTGTATTTGTGCTTGTACCTATGTTATTTAAAATAAGATATCGTTGCCCAACAGAAGAGGCTGTAAGTCCAGCCCCAGGGCCTGTTCGTAATGGATTAATAATTTTAATTACAGGGCTTAAATCATTTGTCGGAGTTGTATCTGCATCAATGGTAAACAACAATTTATAATCGTCGCTTGGGTGATAGGCAACTGTACCAACAACTTCGCCGGTCCCAACATCTATTTTGATTTGGCTTATACCTGCTTGCAACTCTCCGTATTGGTTAATTAAAGCACGCCATGTCAAATCTTCTGTTCCTACTTTAATTGGCGGATCATCTAATAGACTTGTAGGACCAACTTTGTTTGTTACCGTTTCACTTCTGTCTATTATTTGTATAGTATTACCAAGCAAAAGTATGCCAAAATTCATAGGAGTAAATATCATTCGTGTGCCTAATAACAAGTCTCTATCAATAACGCCGTCGCTAATGCTTCCTGATTCATCAAAAATACTTGCAACAATTTTTTGTACAACACCGAGTTTTTTAACTTTAGCAGGAGCAGTAATCCATATTGGAACTAAAAATGTTAATGTTGCGATATCAATCATTTCATCTACTCCCGCAGGCACAGTTCTGCTACTCCAGGCAGTACTTTGTAATTCAATATAACTTAGACTGGTCCAGTCTAAGTAATTGTCTGTGCTTTGCACTTCTAGTGCAGGGTTAAACAGTACTAATATTTGCTCTAATAATTGTAGTTTTTGATTAGTATTACTAGTCCATATATCAATATTAATTGTTAAATTATATGGAACAGGCATTAACCTTTCCACAGTAAATGCATTTCCTTGCACGGGTAAATATTCGCCTTTGTCATCATCAAATTTACGCATACGAATATGTCGTTTATCAACAAATGTTGGATCTTGCATACGAGCTTGTGCATATTCCATTGCTGTAATATAACAACTAATCATTGGCGTAGGAATAATCTTGTTTTCACTGCCATCTCTAAGAATATTACTAACCATTCTTGTTGCGTCGCCGTACTTTACTGGTACAGTAACTAAAGTATTGTTACCGTCTCTATCTTTTCCATACTCGACTTGAAAATTACTAAAAGCTCGAATAAATTGTAGTAAGAAGCGCCGAATTTGTTGATCATAAAAAAATTGGTTGGCCATTATGCGTCTTCCTCAGCTTTAAGCAAGTCACTAAGTCCTTGGCGTTGCTTAATAGTTCTATTGTCGTCTGTTGTAGTTGTAGCAGTATTTTGAACAAACCCGTCTCTAAGTGTATTGCCTGTGCCAGGCGTAAGTTTGCTACGAACATCATCTTCTACTTTAATCCATCGTGCTCCGTCGAAACGAAATAGTCTATTCGGCAAAAAATCTAATCTTAAAATATAATCACCCTCGACTGCATTAGTTGAGAATGATGTTCCCATTGTTATTGGAAATCCGTTTGGAGCAAGCCCATCACCAATAAGATACCCATTATATGCATTTGTATTAGTAGGTGATGTTCGCGTACTGTCAGTAGTAATTAAAGCACTATCACAAGTAATATTAGTTTCGTCTGCGTTATAACCCTGCGGCTCTAATGGTTTTCCTGTGCTGTCTGCAGGTACAACATAATATTTGCTTGTATCGTAACCACTTTCTGGCACTTCTGCTTCGGCTTGAGCAACAACCTTGTTAGTAATCTCGAGCTCTTTCTTATATGTGCTTAGCAAGTCTCGTAATGTTTTTTCTGTGCTTTCGCCGGTGTTTTCATTAATTTCAAGCCTACGTAAAATGTCGTTGTACTCTTGGCTGTCGACCAATGGAGTACATTTAACACGCCACAGGTGCGGCCACCAGGTTGGGCTATAACCTTCTGTAGGCCTTGTGCCCTCTTGCACCACATAAAAGCGTTTTAGTGCTACCTCTAAACTTGTATCTAGGCTGTTATAGTCTTTAAGATGGGGTAGTTCCAGAACATCGCCACTCATTAATCTACGCCCTAATATGTTATCCATATCAGATAAGTGAAGTGTAATAAACAGCGTATCATTTTGTAGAAATAATCCAAATTGACTTAAATCGAAGTCAGTGTCGGCTACATTATAGATACCACGTAGACTATATACATCCTGCGAATATTTGCGATCCCTGTTCTCTAAAAACAAAAAATCTTGTATAGCAAGAGGATCATCTTGAGCAGGATTTGGTTGACTTAGATCTTTAGTATTACCTTGATCGTGAATGCCGAGATATTTGTAGCAGTGTAATCCAGTTCCGCCAATAGTAAATAATTCTTTAATGTTTTTATCAAAAAATTTGAAATCATTCGAATGAGCGCCGTCTTTCCATAATGAGAGCCTAGGCATTATTTTTAATCCTTATCAATATAGTATTTATTTGATTCTAAATTCAGTTGACAAAACTCGCATAATCGTGTACTATATAAGTATGATGAGCAATGTAATAGACTTTAAAACACGTCGCGTAATTCCTATAACCACACTACAGAGAGAGTGGGTTGAGACTGTTGCGGTTGAAAGTATTGACAATTTAGATATAGCTGATATTATGAGCCTTATTCAAGGAATGGAAGAGTTTTATGGCAGTAAAGACTAAAAAACGCAAAAAAATAAAAAAACAAAAACATTATCGCCTAGGCCTTAGAGCTAAACACATTTCCGTGTCCAACGGCTATAGAAAATTTACCCAATATTTTTGGGACGACGTAGAGAGAACGGAATATACTTCTATTATTAAGAAATGGATTAAGAAAACATTTGATAAAGAAACAGCTAAAAATATTCTAAGAAATGATGAGTGGCGCTGGAATAAAAATCATATCGCTGCGTATTGCTATTGGACTGCTCTTGACGGTGTTAAGTTAGCAGACAAAAGTAGCATTGAATGGATGAACAATTTTTTTGCAGAGCTTGCAGAAAGAGGTAAGGCTATTAACGCCGAAGAAAAGAAAAAAAATAAAGTTAAGAAAAATTCGCACAAACCGGCGATACAAGAACGTATGCGAGAGCAGCTTAATGAAATTATAGGGCAATTTGAAGTTTGGTTGGACGAGCAGCCAAGTAAAGATATTCCTAAGTTTTTTAATTGGCTTAAAAAAGAAAATATTGCTCAAGCGCATATAGGAAAAATTCGTAGTTACTACGAACCAGTGTTCGCAGAGTATCAAGAGTTATTAAAAAAAGATTGCCACCCGGATTTTAAAGAAGCCTATAACCATTTAAATAAACCAGAGATCAAAATATATATCAACTTTTTCGATGTATTGTTTACTGATCTTACTGCTTATAACAATGTTAAGAAAGCACTTAGAAAAACTAGAATTAGAAAAGCTCCAAGCAAAGAAAAATTAGTATCAAAGTTAAAATATAAACTCAACGAAGATCGCTATAAGGTTGTTAGTATTAATCCTATTGACATTTTAGACGCTACAGAGTTATGGATTTTTAATACCAAGAATCGTAAGCTAGGAAAATATGTTGCGGAGGACAACTTTCGTCTGGCAATTAAAGGCACAACTTTGTTAAACTTTAATCTTACTCTAAGCGTACAAAAGACTATACGCAAACCCGAAGAAAAACTAGCAGAATTTAGTAAAACTGGTAAGGTTGCTTTACGTAAATTCTTAAGCGGAATCAAAGCAACCGAAACTAAACTCACTGGAAGGTTAAATAAACACACTATCCTACTTAAGGTTTCTTAAATAAATACTGTATAAAAGGAAACCTTAAATGGCCACAGATGTAACAACCCTAAAAAACGACATTAAAGATTATATTTACTTGCGCTTAGGCGGAGATATGATTGATGTCGAGTTAGATCCCGCGCATTATACAAACTGTACAGATCAAGCATTACGTCGCTATCGCCAACGAGCACAAAATAGCGTTGAAAGTAGTTACCAGTTTCTCACTATTGTAGAAAACCAACAAGAGTATGTACTTCCTGACGAAATTGAAACTGTGCGCCAAGTGTTTAGGCGTAGTGTTGGCAGCGGAAGTGCTGATACAGGAACACAGTTTGAGCCATTTGAAGCGGCATTTGTAAACACATATCTATTACAAGCTGGTCGTGTTGGCGGTCAAGCAACATATGAAATGTATTACCAGTATCAAGAACTTAGTGCTAGATTATTTGGTGGATGGGTTAATTTCGATTGGAATCCTGTAACAAAAACTATTACACTTCTTCGAAAGTTTTCGGCTACCGGAGAAATTATGGTGCTTTGGGTCTACAATAAAAAAACAGATCAAGTATTGCTCTCGGATACCCATGCACAACCCTGGATACAAGATTATGCGTTAGCACTAGCAAAATATACGCTAGGCGAAGCAAGGTCTAAATTTTCAACAATTGCTGGCCCACAAGGCGGAACCTCGATGAATGGCGATACACTTAAAGCAGAAGCACAAGCAGAAATGATGACATTAGAAGAAGAGCTTAAAAACTATATGGACGGCTCAGACCCACTTAGTTTTCTTATTGCTTAATATACACTTTTTCATTATAATAATTATATGATCATTGGACTTATAGGTTTTATTGGCGCGGGCAAAAATACGGTCAGTGATATACTAACAGAGTATGGCTTTTGCTCTGAGAGCTTCGCCGGGCCTCTTAAAGATGTTGCTGCAAGTATTTTTAACTGGGACCGCGCTATGCTCGAGGGCAATACATCGGCTAGTAGAATTTCGCGAGAAACTGTAGATGAATGGTGGAATGAGCGTTTAAAGATACCAAATTTTACTCCGCGAATAGCACTTCAGATTTTAGGCACTGATATTCTTCGAAATCATTTTCATGCTGATATATGGGTGCTTAGTATGGAAGCTCGCATTAAAGATGCAAAGAAGAACGTTGTTATAACTGATGTAAGATTTCCAAACGAAGTTAGAATTGTACGTGAGTTAGGTGGTAAAATAGTACGCATTAAACGAGGTGAAGACCCAGAATGGTTTAGTCTTGCAGCCAGTAATCACGAATCAATGCCTATGGTATACCCTGATATACATGCTAGCGAGTACAGTTGGGCTGGCACAACACCAGATTATTTAATTGATAATAAAGGAACTATTGAAGATTTAAGAAAAATAGTTAATGATCTTCTAGAAGATCTCCATGTAACCATCCAGTAATACTTAACTCGTAATTGCAGTTAAGGCACACAGTTTTTAAATTTCCAACATTAACGTTTTCTTGATTTTCATCTATATGAAATACAACTAACTGTCCTTGTGTTGTTGGTGTAAATTTACATCTTTCACATAACTTTTTTAATCTATATCCAGCAAGATACCATCTAGGCGTTGTTGCTGGTTTTTTATTAATTTTTTTTCTTCTGCAAGCTTCACACAGTTTTCTGTAGTAAACTTTTCCATTTAAATGATAGTTAACTGCTCTAAGATTGATTTTACACTGATTACATAGTAGTCGCATACAGATATTTATTTTATCTTTAAAAGCGTTCCTTTAAAGGGTTATAAATTGTTATATAATAATCTTTAAAAACTGTATTTTATGGTGTTTTGATAAATATATTAAAGTATAATAAATAATTCGTTAAATAAAGGAATCGAAAACATGGCAACTTTAGTATCACCTGGTGTAAATGTTACAATCACCGACGAAAGTCAATATGTTCCCTCTGTAACCGGAACAGTCGCATCATTAATTGTGGCAACAGCACAAGATAAAACCCAAGGAGGTAGCACAACAGCTACAGCCGCAGGAACTACAGCAGCAAATGCAGGCAAAACTTATCTTATTGGAAGTCAGAGAGAACTTAGCAATATGTATGGTAATCCAACATTTTATCAGTCAGCAGCTGGTAGTGCAATTAATGGTTATGAAATTAACGAATACGGACTTATGGCGGCATATAGTTTACTTGGTGTAAGTAACAATTGTTACATTACGAGAGCAGACATTAACTTATCAGAGTTAGTTTCAAGCGTATCTCGGCCAACAGGAGCTCCAGCAAATGCTACTATTTGGTTAAACACAGGAACAGGTACTCGCTGGGGTGCGTTTGAATGGAGCAAAAGTGCCGGCACATTTACTAACAAGGTTCCAACAGTTATTACAAGTACAAGTGATTTGTCAGGTGGTATTCCTAAAACTAGCATTGGTGCTATTGGTGATTATGCAGTAGTTGCTACAAATGTTAGCAATCCAGTTTATTATAAAAATCGCAGCAACGCATGGGTATTAGTTGGTAGCAGCAGTTGGCAACTTGCATGGCCAACTATTTCGGGCACACTTGCAAATCCAACGCTTGTTACTGGTCACTCAATTACAATTAACGGATCTACCGTTACGCTAAGTGGATCAAACGTTGCAGCACTTGCTACAAGCATTAACAGTGCAAGCGTTACTGGTGTTACAGCAGCAGCCGTAAATAATAAGATTGAATTTTATGCTACGAGTTTAGCAACTAGCAACGGTTCAACTGTAGATGGTAAAATAATTCTTGCTAATGCTACCGGCACGATATTAACAGTTGCAGGGCTTACAGCTAGTACGTATGCTTGCCCATTATTACAGCAAAGCGCACATTACACCGTTCCAGAATGGAAGTCAACAGACACAACTCCGCGTCCAACCGGTAGTATTTGGGTCAAAACAACAGCAAGTAACCTTGGTGGGTTGTTTGACATTAGTGTTTACAGCACGGCATCAGCAACATTTACGAGCCAAACTACAAATCTTTATGAGAATGACCAGTCTGCAAACAAGAACCTTGATGTATCCGGTGGTTTAAATATTGTAGCAGGTTCGTATTACGTTCAGTTTGATGTTACTGAGGACGATACAGCAACATACAAGATATTTAAACGTTATTCAGCAGGCACTCTAGATATTACAGGAACAGCTACTACTGCTACGTTAACAGCAAGTAACACATTTACTATTAGTGCAAGTGTTGCTAACAGTACAGCAATGTCAACAGCAACAACAGTTACACTAAGCGGCACAACATTAACAACACTAGCTAGCGACATTAATGCTGCTAATGTATCTAATGTTAGCGCAGCTATTGCTACAAGTGGTGCGTTAGTAATTAGCCATGGGTTAGGTGGTGTTATTGTTCTTAAGGAAACAGCAGGAACACCACTAACAACAGCTGGTATTACTACAAGCATTACAACAGGGCAGGTACGAGCAGGAAATAGCAGTAACTTAATTCTAAGTAACTGGCTTGCACCAACTTATACAGCAAGTAATACATCACCATCAGCTGACCCAACAGATTTAAGATACTGGTACCATGGTGGTAATGAAGCAGACATTATGATTCATAACGGTACTTTATGGGCAGGTTATCAACTTGTATCAAGCGATGCTCGAGGATATAATCTAGGTAACACAGATCCAGCTGGTATTATCTTTAGTGTAACCGAGCCAACTGTACAAAGTGATTCTAGTGCATTAGTAACTGGTGATCTTTGGATTGATACAAGCGATTTAGAAAACTATCCAAAACTTTATCGTTATCAGGTAGTTAGCAGCGAAAACAAGTGGGTATTAATAGATCTTACAGATCAGACAACTGAAAACGGTATTTTGTTTGCCGATGCTCGCTACATAGGTGATACAACAACAGACGTAGTAACAGGCACAGTCGCAACAACAAAGAGTCTATTACAAAGTAATGTAGTTGATATTGACCAGCCAGATCCTTTACTTTATCCACGTGGTATGCTACTATTTAATACACGTCGTAGTTCATATAATGTAAAGAGGTTTCGCTCAAATTACTTTAGTAGAACAAATTTTGCCGATACTAGTCTTTTTCCGACACTTCCAACAGAAAAGGATGCCTGGGTATCAATGAGTGGCAATAAAAGTGACGGGTCACCATATATGGGCCGGAATGCTGTTCGTACAGTAGTTGCAGCAGCAATGAAATCAGCAATTGATGCAAGCACAGAGTTACGTGAAGATTCTCGCGATTATAATATTATTGCGGCTCCTGGTTACCCAGAGCTAATTGCTAATATGGTTAGCTTAAATAACGACCGGCAAAAT
>Ga0066376_10003284_pt1 | contig 14618 bp, 27 predicted proteins | sample Knorr_S15_td_Bot_FD_77009 | JGI IMG/M metagenome (GOLD analysis project Ga0066376, IMG submission 77009) | Marine microbial communities from Southern Atlantic Ocean transect - Knorr_S15_td_Bottom_ad_5009_LV_A | ecosystem: Environmental > Aquatic > Marine > Oceanic | place: Southern Atlantic... | reverse complement strand
CATCAGGAGTTGATGTGGAAATAAAAACTTAAAATGAGATAAATTATGAGAGTAGGATTAATTGCAAAAAAATTAGGTATGACAAGATTCTTTAGAGAAGATGGTTCAAATATTCCTGTTACATTACTTGGTTTGGAAAAAAATTATGTTACTAGAATTAAGGAAACAATCTCAAAAAATTTAAAATATATTCAAATAGCTTCAGGAAATATAAAGATAAAAAAAATAAAAAAACCTTTAAGGAGCTATTTCTCAAAATTAAAAATGGAGCCAAAAAAAAAAATAAAAGAGTTTAAAGTACCAAATGATCAAAATATTAATGTAGGTGATACATTAGACGTAAGTTTTTTTAATGTAGGCCAATATGTTGATGTTAGTGGAAAATCAAATGGTAAAGGATTTGCTGGTCCTATAAAAAGACATAATTTTTCTGGTTTAGGAGCATCACACGGTGTTTCAGTTTCACATAGAAGTCATGGTTCTACAGGCCAATGCCAAGATCCTGGAAGAACATTTAAAGGAAAAAAAATGGCAGGCCAAATGGGGAATAAAAAAGTAACAATTCATAATTTGGAAGTTGTAAAAATTGATAATGAAGATGAAACAATCTTGATTAAAGGTCCAGTACCTGGATCAAAAGGAACATTATTAATTGTTAGAGATGCTATTAAGCCGAAATCATTGGTAGCAAAAATTAAAAAAGAAGAAATTAAAGAAGATTTATCTAAAAAAGAAAAAAAAGCTGAATTAAATGAAGTTGAATCAAAAGAAACAAGTCAAGAAAAACCAAATGAACAAAAAGCAAAAGAGGATAAAAAATAAATATGAAACATGACATAATAAATTTAGATTCAAAAAAAGTAGGAACTGTAGAATTAAATAAGGATATTTTTTCTGTTCCTATTAGAAAAGATATTTTACAAGATGTTGTAAACTGGCAATTATCAAATAGAAGGCAAGGAACACATAAAGTTAAACAACGTTCAGAAATTGTAGGAACAACTGCTAAAGCATTTAAACAAAAAGGTACTGGAAAAGCACGTAGAGGGAATCTAAAAACAAATATTTTAAGAGGTGGAGGAGTAACTCATGGCCCTGTTTTAAGAGATCATAAAAAGAAACTTCCAAAAAAAATAAGAAAACTTGGTTTAAAAACCGCGCTATCAGTTAAAGAAAAAGAAAAAAAGATTATTGTAATTGACAATTTATCAATTAGTAAAATTTCTACTAAAGAAATTTCAAAAAAATTAAAAAAACTAAAAATTAAATCAGCTCTAATAATAGATAGTAGTTCAAATAAAAATGAAAAAAGTTTTAGACAATCAATTTTAAATATAAGTAATGTAAATTTTATGCCAGTAGCAGGTATGAATGTTTATGATATTTTAAAATTTAACAATCTAATTATTTCTAAAGATGCATTAGTTGAGGTTGAAAAAAAATTGATATGATTTTTAAAAAAAAAGAAATAAAAAAAGATGATGAAGTACCAACAAAATTTTATGATTTAATAAAAAAACCTATAATTACAGAAAAAGCAACTATTTTGTCAAATAATTCACAAGTAATTTTCTCAGTTCCTATGGCTGCTAGCAAAAGTATTGTCAAACAAGCGATTGAAAAACTTTTTGGAGTAAATGTTAAGAAAGTTAACATGCTTGTCTTAAAAGGAAAAACGAAAAGATTTAAAGGCAAAATGGGTAAGAGAAAAAATGAGAAAAAAGCAATAATTTCATTAGAAAAAGGTCAAAAAATTGATATAACAACTGGAACTTAAAAAAAATGAAAAATTTTAAACCTTATACCTCTACAAGAAGACATGTTGTTTTATCAAACAAGGAACATTTATGGAAAGGAGCATCTGAAAAATCTTTAACTAAGAAATATATAGCAAAAGCTGGTAGAAATAATGCAGGAAGGATTACATCAAGACATAGAGGTGGAGGACATAAAAAAAAATATAGAATTATAGACTTTAAAAGAACAAAATTTGATATCCCAGCTTCAGTAATTCATATCGAATATGATCCAATCAGAACAGCGCGTATTGCATTGATTGAATATGATGATAAAACCAAATCATACATTATTGCTCCAGATAAATTGAAAATTGGTGACACAGTTATATCTGGAGAAAAAGTTAATATTAGAATTGGAAATTCATTGCCTCTAAAAAACATTCCAATTGGCACAGTATTACACAATATTGAAATGAAACCTGGAAAAGGAGCTCAAATTGCAAGATCAGCAGGTGCATCTGTTAATTTATTAGCTATAGACTCAGGTAAAGCAATAATAAAACTAAGTTCTGGCGAAATAAAAAATGTAAATGAAAATTGTTTTGCAACTGTAGGGACTGTTTCAAATCTTGAAAATAAAAATGTTAAAATTGGAAGCGCTGGAAGAAAAAGATGGTTAGGTTTTAGACCTAAAGTAAGGGGAGTTGCAATGAATCCAGTAGATCACCCTCATGGTGGTGGAGAAGGTAGAACTTCAGGTGGCAGACATCCATCAACACCATGGGGCAAGCCAACAAAAGGCTATAAGACAAGAAATAATAAAAAAACAGATAAATCAATCATAAGATCAAGGAGAAGTAAATAAAAATAAATATGACTAGATCAACATGGAAAGGCCCGTTTTATGAAGAATATCTTTTAAAAAAAGCAGAAGATGTTCGAAAATCTGGTAAAACTAATCAAGTAATAAAAATATGGACTAGAAGATCAACAATTTTACCAGAGTTTGTAGGACTAACATTTGGAGTACATAATGGAAATAAATTTATACCAGTAAGTGTTAATGAAAATATGGTTGGACATAAATTTGGTGAATTTTCACCAACAAGAACATTTAACTCTCATTCTGCAGTAAGTAAATCAGAAGCAAGACCTACACTTACAACACATACAATTCCTCCAGGCAGAACTTCAGACAAAACAACAACAGAAAAACCAATAGATAAAAAAACAGTAGAGCAAAAATCAAAAGAAGAAAGTAAGGGAAAAAAAAAATAAATGATTGAAGAAAATAAAATAAATGAAGAAACTAATAAAAAAAATAAAAAAAAAAATATTGCTAGTGAGGTAACAAAAAAAGAGAATGATTTTGCTAAAGTTTATTTGAAGTCTATGAAAGTGAGTCCAAAAAAATTAAATATAATAATTTCTCCAATAAGAGGTTTAAATGTTGAAAAAGCTTTAAATTATCTTTCATTTTCTCAAAAACGTATTTCTTATCAAATAAAAAAAGCTCTTCAATCCGCAATTGCAAATGCAGAAAACAATCATCAATTAGATGTAGATAAGTTATATGTATACGAAGCTTCTGTAGGAAAAGGTTTGGTATTAAAAAGATTTAAAGCTAGAGCAAAAGGAAGAAGTGTAAGAATATTAAAACCATATAGCAATTTAACTATTAAATTAAAAGAACAAGTTGAGACACAAATTGAAAAAAAAAATAAAATTATTAAAAAGGATAAAAAAAAAAAAATTAATGAGGAAAAAAAATAATGGGACAAAAAGTTAATCCATTAGGTTTAAGATTAGGAATTAATAGAACTTGGGATTCTAGGTGGTATTCAGAAGATAAATATGGTGAATTTCTTGAAAGTGATATAAAAATTAGAAAACATATAGAATCAGGATTAAAAAAAGCCGGGTTATCAAAAATAATTATTGAGAGATCTTCAAAAAAAATTATTATTGCAATACATGCCTCAAGGCCTGGGATTATTATAGGTAAAAAAGGTTCAGATATAGAAAAATTAAAAAAAGAATTATCAAAATTAAGTGGTTCAGAAATAAATTTAAATATTGTTGAAACAAAAAAACCAGAATTAGATGCAAAGGTTGTTGCAGATAACATAGCAATTCAACTAGAAAATCGTGCTGCGACTAAAAGAGTGATTAAAAGAGCAGTACAATCAGCATTAAGACTAGGTGCTCAAGGTATAAGAGTAAGTGTTGGTGGAAGAATTGGTGGCGCTGAAATTGCTCGCGTTGAATGGTTTAAAGAAGGTAGAATTCCTTTACATACACTTCGTGCAAATATAGATTACGCAGTTTCCACAGCAAAAACAACATACGGCACTTGCGGTGTAAAGGTTTGGCTATATAAAGGAGAAAAAAATTCAGAAGAAAATAAAGATAATAATAATTTAAAAGATAAAAATAATTAATAAAGGAGAGAAAAACAAATGTTACAACCACAAAAACCAAAGTTTAGAAAACAACATAAAGGAAGAATTCATGGAAAAGCACAATCAGGATCAACTTTGAATTTTGGCAGTTACGGTTTAAAAGCTCGTACCCCTGGTAGAATTCAGGCTAGACAAATTGAAGCAGCTAGAAGAGCAATTACAAGGGAAATGCAAAGAGAAGGAAGAGTGTGGATTAGAATATTTCCTGATGTTCCAGTTACTAAAAAACCAGCAGAAGTTAGAATGGGTAAAGGTAAAGGAAGTGTGGAATTCTGGGTTAGTAGAGTACATCCTGGAAGAATTATTTTTGAAGTTGATGGTGTAAATGAAGATATTGCAAAAAACGCATTATTACTTGGAGCTGCTAAGCTTCCTATTAAATCTTTATTTATAAAAAGAATAGGAACATAAATGAAATATAATGAAATAAAAAAAAAAACTAAGGATGAACTAATAGATTTATTAAAAAATCTAAAAAAAGAAAATTATAATTTGAGATTTCAAAAAAAGAATGGCCAATTAGAAAAAACAGGAATAATCGATCAGGTTAAAAAAGATATTGCTAGAGTAAAAACAAAATTGAATGAAGAATTGTTAGGAGATAAAAATGCCAAAACGAATATTGAAAGGTAAAGTTTTAAAAAATAAAAATGAAAAAACTATTATTGTTGATGTTGAATCAACATATATGCATAAAAAATATAAAAAAATCTTAAAAAAGAATAAAAAATTTGCTGTTCATGATGAAAATAATGTAAGCAAAATAGGAGATATAGTGCAAATTATTGAGTCCAAACCTATTTCAAAGACTAAAAGATTTATTTTATTTGATGAAAAAAAAAAAGAAAAAGTAAAAAAATGATTATTGCAGAAACAAAATTAAACGTTGCTGATAATTCTGGAGCAAAATTAATTCAGTGTATAAAAGTACTAGGAGGTTCAAAAAGAAGAAGTGCAAGTATAGGTGATTTAATAGTTGTTTCAGTAAAGGAAGCAATTCCTAATGGAAAAGTAAAAAAAGGAGAGATTTTCAGAGCAGTAGTTGTTAGAACAAAAAAGGGAGTTTCCAGAGAAGATGGTTCTACAATAAGATTCGATAAAAATTCAGCAGTATTATTAACAAAAGAAGGAGAGCCAATCGGAACAAGAATATTTGGTCCTGTAACTAGAGAATTAAGATTAAAAAGATTTACTAAAATTATTTCGCTGGCTCCAGAGGTTTTATAATAAATGAATCTAATAAAAACAAAATTAAAAAAAGGTGATAATGTTTTAGTTATGTCTGGAAAAGATAAAGGTAAAACTGGATCAATATTATCAATTTTTTCAAAAAAAAATAGGGCAATAGTTAAAGGTGTTAATATGGCAAAAAAACATCAAAAACCATCTAAACAAAGTGGAGGAGGAATTATTGAAAAAGAATTATCAGTGCATCTTTCAAACTTGACATTTATTTCTATAAAAAATGGAAAAAAAACAAAAATCGGTTATAAATTTGAAGAAAATAAAAAGGTAAGATTTGAAAAAAAAACGGGAGAAATAATAAAAAATGGCTAGATTACAAGAGGAATATATTAAAAATATTAAACCAAATTTAATGAAGGAACTAGGTTTAAAGAATATCTGCTCTGTTCCAGAATTAAAAAAAGTTGTTATAAATATGGGTTTAGGGATAGATGCAAGTGATAAAAAAAAATTAGCTGCTGCTATTGAAGATTTAAAAAAAATATCAGGCCAAATGCCTATTGCTACTAAAACAAAAAAAGCTATTGCTAATTTTAAAACAAAAGAAGATATGATAATTGGGTGCAAAGTAACTTTAAGAAAAAAAAGAATGTATGAATTTATTGACAGATTAATTAATATTGCCTTACCAAGAACTAAAGATTTTTCTGGTTTATCAGAAAAGAATTTTGATGGGCTTGGAAATTATACTTTTGGCATTCAAGAACATATTATCTTTCCTGAGATTGATTATGACAAAATAGATAAAGTAAGAGGTATGGATGTAACCATTGTAACGTCAACAAAAAAAAATAACGAAGCAAAATCTTTATTAAAAGCATTTAATTTTCCTTTAAATAAATAACGATATGGCAAGATTAAGTTTAATACAACGAAATTTAAAAAGAGAAAGATTAGTTAAAAAATATAGTAAAAAAAGACTTTCTTTAAAAAAAATAATTAAAAATAAAAAAACAAGTCCTGAAGAAAGAATTGATGCTATAAACAAATTATCAAAACTACCTAAAAACAGCTCTCCTTGCCGTTTAAGAAATAGATGTATTGTTACTGGAAGACCAAGAGGAAATTATAGAAAATTTAAATTGTCAAGAATTGCTTTTAGAGAATTAGCTAATAATGGAATGTTACCTGGAATAACTAAATCTAGTTGGTAAAAAAAATATGGTAGTAACAGACACAATAGCAGATATGTTAACCACAATTAGAAACGGAATTGTGTTATCAAAGAAATTTGTTAACACTCCATCATCGAAATTAAAATTAAACATTTTAAAAATCTTACAAGAAGAAGGTTATATAAAATCCTTTAAAGAAGATGAAATAAAAAAAGGAATAAAAGAAATAAAAATTATATTATCTTATGTTAATGGTGAACCTTCTATAAAATTAATTTCTAGAATTTCTAAACCAGGTCGTAGAGTTTATTCAAAAATAAAAGATTTACCATCATATTTTAAAGGATATGGTGTAACAATTGTTTCAACGTCAAAAGGAATAATGACTGATAAGAAGGCAAGAATTTCAAATCTAAGTGGAGAAATTTTATGCCAGGTTTTTTAAATTTTATTTATATTTTTTTATATGTCTAGAACAGGAAATACACCAATAGAAATACCAGATGGCATTGATGTGACATTAAGTGAAACTAATATTACTGTAAAATATAATTCTGGAGAAAAACAATTTAAATTTTCTAAAGATCTTATTATTTCAATTGAAAATAAAAAAATATTGATAAAACCTAAGGAATTAAATAAAAAAACAAAAATGATTTGGGGGACAACTAGAAGTTTATTAAATAGTATAATTTTAGGATGTTTAAATGAATTTAAAAAAACTTTAAAACTTGTTGGAACAGGTTACAAAGCAATATTACAAGGAAAGATTCTAAAAATAAGCGTTGGTTATAGTCATGATATAGATTACCAAGTTCCAGAAGGAATAAATATTAAGTGTCAAGATCCAAATACTATTGAGATATCAGGCGCAAACAAAGCTCAAGTAGGTCAAGTTGCTGCTGATATAAGATCTTATAGAAAACCTGAACCTTATAAAGGAAAAGGAATAAAATATGAAAATGAGCATATAGTTAGAAAAGAAGGAAAGAAAAAATAATAAATGAATACAAAAAATAAAAATTTAATAAGACAAACGAGAATAAGGGAAAAAATAAAAAAAACCGCTAATGGACGTTTTAGATTATCTATATTTAGATCTTCAAAAAATATATATGCTCAAATAATTGATGATAATAAAGGGAAAACATTGATTGCATCATCAACATTAGATAAAAGCATTAAATCTAAATTTAAGAATACAGGAAATAAAGAAGCAGCAAGTGAAATTGGAAAAATTTTAGCAGAAAAAGCAAAACAAAAAGGTATTAATAAAGTTATTTTTGATAGAGGTAGGTACCTTTATCATGGAAGAATAAAAGCATTGGCAGATGGTGCTAGAAAAGCAGGATTGGATTTTTAAATATGGAAGTTAATATAAAAAAAAATCAAGGCAATGATGGCGATGTTTTAATTGAAAAAGTAGTATATGTAAATAGAGTCTCTAAAGTTGTAAAAGGTGGACGTAGATTTGGTACAGCAGCTTTAGTTGTAGTTGGAAATGGAAAAGGAAAGGTAGGTTTTGGAAATGGCAAAGCAAAAGAATTTCCTGAATCGATAAGAAAAGCAACAGATAAAGCTAGAAAAAATATGAAATATTTTCCTCTAAAAAAAAATAGGACTTTTTTTTATGATGTAGAAGGAACACATGGAGCAGGACAAGTTATACTTAGATCAGCGCCTCCAGGAACTGGTATTATAGCAGGCGGAACTATAAGATCAGTTTTTGAAGCAATGGGTGTGAAAGATGTTGTTGCTAAATCAATCGGAACAACTAACCCAATTAATATGGTACGAGCAACTTTTGACGCATTAAGACAATTAGATGATATTAAAAAAATTGCTGAGAGACGCGGTAAAAAAGTAACTGATTTATATTTTAAAAAGAAACCAAATGAAGAAAAAAACAACAAACAATAAAACTATTAACATAACTCAAGTTAAAAGTGCTATTGGGAGAAATAAAATTCAAAAAGAAAATTTAATTTCATTAGGATTAAAAAAAATTGGTTGTTCAAAATCAATTATTATTAATAAATCTACTGAAGGATTAATAAAAAAAATTAATCATTTAATAAAAATTGAAAAAGGTTGATTAAATGCTTAATACATTGGTAAATTTAAGAAAAAAAAAAATATTAAGGAAAAGATTAGGTAGAGGTATAGGCTCTGGTACTGGAAAAACTTCAGGTAGAGGACATAAAGGACAAAAATCAAGATCTGGAGTTTCACTTAAAGGTTTTGAAGGAGGACAAATGCCTTTACATAGAAGATTGCCTAAAAGAGGATTTACAAATATTTTTAAAAAACATTTTAATTCTATTAACTTAATTCAAATACAGAACTTAATTGATAAAAAAAAGATATTATCCAAGGAAGAAATAACAGAAGAACTTTTACTAAAGAAAAAAATCATAAAAAAAAAATTAAGTGGTATAAAAATTTTAGGAAGAGGTGATATTAAATCTAAAATTATTATTCAAGCACAAAAAGCAAGTAAAAATGCAGTAAAAAAAGTAGAAAAAATTGGTGGCAAGATAAATATTATTAAAATTACGAATAATAATTTAAAAAAGAATAAGAACTTAGAAAAAGAACCTATTAATAAAAAAATAAATAAAAATAAAATAAAAAAATAATGTCTTCTTCAGATTATACGAATACTCAGGCAAATATGGGTGCTTTTAGCAAAGCTAAAGACCTTCAAAAAAAAATTTTATTTGTTTTATTTGCATTAGTAGTTTACAGACTTGGTACTTTTATTCCAATTCCTGGCATTAACTCCGAAGTATTTCAAGAAATTTTTGCCCAAAATTCAAGCGGTTTACTTGGAATGTTTGATATGTTTGTAGGTGGTGCAGTTAAGAGAATGAGTATATTTGCACTTGGCGTTATGCCATATATCTCTGCTTCAATTATAATGTCACTATTAACTCATGCTAATCCTACGCTTTCTCAATTAAAAAAAGATGGGGGTGAATTGGGAAGGCAAAAAATTAACCAATATACAAGATACGGAACTGTTTTATTAGCAACTTTTCAAGGTTTTGGTCTTTCAGTTGGTCTTGAAAATATGGGTGGAGTTTCTGGTTCAGCTGTTATAGATCCTGGACTTTTTTTTAGACTTAGCACGGTTATTACTATTATTGGAGGAACAGTATTTTTACTTTGGTTAGGTGAGCAAATAACACAACGTGGTATTGGAAATGGTATTTCTTTAATTATATTTGCTGGAATAGTAGCAAATTTACCATCTGCTGTTGCCGGTACATTTGAATTAGTTAGAACAGGGGCTTTGTCACCATTTTTTATAATAGCTTTAATTTTTTTTGTAATTTTAATCTTTGTATTTATAGTTTTTATGGAAAGAGCTCAGAGAAAGATTTTTGTTCAATATCCAAAAAGGCAAATAGGAAATAAAATGTATGGTGGAGAAGGAAGCCATATGCCACTGAAGTTGAATATGTCAGGTGTGATTCCTGCCATTTTTGCATCCTCTGTTCTTCTTTTGCCACTAACTTTAAGTGGATTAACTGGAGGTAGAGGGCCTGGTTTTATAAACTTTTTAAGCACCTACCTTTCTCATGGCAAACCTTTATATTTAATTCTATATCTTTCATTAATAGTATTTTTCTGTTTTTTTTATACATCTATAGTTTTTAATCCACAAGAAACCGCAGATAATTTAAAAAAAAATGGTGGATTTGTTCCTGGGATAAGGCCAGGAGAAAATACAGCACAATATTTTGATTATGTTTTAACAAGATTAACTCTTGTTGGCGCAATTTACTTAGGAACAGTTTGTATAATACCTGAAATAATGATATCTAAATTTTCTGTACCTTTTTATTTTGGTGGAACAAGTTTACTTATCGTTGTTGTTGTTATGATGGATACTATTGGTCAGGTTCAGTCACATTTATATGCACATCAATATCAAGATTTATTAAAAAAAACTGATTTCAAAGGTAGCTTGTAAAAAAAATGATGATAATTCTATTAGGTCCACCTGGGGCTGGTAAAGGAACACAAGCAAAAATAACATGTCAAGCTAAAGAATTATTCGATTTTTCAACTGGCGATATTTTAAGAAATGAAGTAAAGAAAAAATCAAATATAGGTAAAAAAATAGAGTCTATAATAAATTCAGGTAAATTAGTAAGTGATGGCATTATACTAGACATAGTTGAAAAAATTATTATTGACGAATCTTCAAAAAATAAAGGTATATTATTTGATGGTTTTCCTAGAAATATAGATCAAGCAAATTCATTTGAAAAATTACTAAAAAAAAAAGAAAAAAAAATAAACCTTGTGCTTCATCTTTTAATTGAAAAAGATGAAATAATAAAAAGAATCCAAAAAAGACAATCAGAAGAAAATAGAGAAGATGATACTATTGAAGTTTTAAAATCAAGAATTGATGTTTATTTGCAAGAAACAGCTCCATTAATAGAATTATATAAAAAACAAGGCTTACTAAAAAAATTAAATGGAATGCAATCTATTGAGAATGTAAACAATGATATGAATAAACTTTTGGATGAAATTAATTAAATTTATGAAAACGTTAGTTTTTATTGACTTAAAATTATTAATTAGTATACTTCGTTTTATTTTTTAAGGTATTCAATTGGCGAGAATTTCTGGTGTAAATTTACCAACTAATAAACGTGTTAAAGTAGGTCTAACATATATATATGGAATAGGTTCTACAATAGCTAATGAAATATGTAAAAATGTAGGTATATCTGACGACAAAAGAGTTAATAAATTGACAGACGATGAAGTTTTAAAAATAAGAGAATATATAGAAAATAAATATAAAGTAGAAGGGGACTTAAGGAGCGAAGTTTCACTTAATGTAAAAAGATTAACTGATTTAGGAACATACAGGGGACTTAGACATAGAAAAAAACTACCTGTTAGAGGTCAAAGAACACATACTAATGCTAGAACTCGTAAAGGAAAAGGCGTAGCGATTGCTAATAGAAAGAAAGTAAGTGCAATTAAATAATTAATATGATTGAAGAAAAAAAAGAGAAATTAAATACTGGAAAAGAGAAGGTGAAAACGGATGATCAGCAAGATGAGAAATCAAAATTAAAGTCAAAAAAAAGATTTCTTAAAAAAAAAGTTAGAAAAAATGTTCCTAATGCGATTGCACATGTAAATGCTACTTTTAATAATACAGTGATCAATATTACTGATAACAAAGGCAATACGCTATCTTGGTCTTCATCTGGCGTAAAAGGTTTTAAAGGTTCTAGAAAATCAACTCCTTACGCTGCTCAAGTTGCTGCTTCAGATGCTGGTGAAAAAGCTAAATACCATGGCGTAAAATCTTTAGAGATATATATTAAGGGACCAGGGGGTGGAAGAGAATCTGCATTAAGAGCACTCCAAGCAGTTGGTTTTGTAATAACTTCTATAAAAGATGTTACACCTTTACCTCATAATGGTTGTCGACCGCCAAAAAGAAGAAGAGTTTAATTTTAATATAAATGAAAGGATAAATATGATTAAAAAAGAAGAAAATAAAGAAGAAAATAATAATGATTTAAAAAAACCCGAACCTTTTGCACATAAAAATTGGACAGAGTTAATAAAACCAACAAAAATTGATGTAAATAAAAAAGAAGAACAAAAAACTTTTGGTTCAGTTTCTATAGAACCTTTAGAAAGAGGTTTTGGTTTAACTATTGGAAATGCTTTAAGAAGAATCTTGTTATCTTCTCTTCAAGGAGCCGCTGTAACATCAATACAAATAGATGGTATTTTACATGAATTCTCTTCTATACCAGGAATGACAGAAGATGTTACAGAATTTATTTTAAATATTAAATCATTAGCGATAAAATTAAATAGTGATCAACCAAAAAAAATGGTATTAAAAGCATCTGGCCCTGGTGCGATCAAAGCTTCACAAATTGAAGCTGGAAGTGAAATTGAAGTTATTAATACGGATTTAATATTATGTCATCTCGATAAATCAGCAAAAATAAATATCGAATTTACTGTTGAAAACGGAAAGGGTTATGTTCCGGCAGAACAACAAAAAAAAGAAGATAAACAAATTGGCCTTATTCTTGTTGATTCCATATTTTCTCCAGTAAGAAAAGTATCTTATAAAATTGAAAATTCTAGAGTTGGCCAAGTAACGGATTATGATAAACTTACTATGAATGTTGAGACCAATGGCGCAATGGAACCTGATGACGCGGTTGCCCTGGCAGCGAGAATTTTACAAGAACATTTACAATATTTTATTAATTTCGAAGAGCCAGAAATCGAAGATAAAACTAAAGAAGAAGATGCAGAAATTAAATTTAATAGAAATTTACTCCGTAAAGTTGATGAATTAGAATTATCTGTTAGATCTGCTAATTGTTTACGAAATGATAATATTGTATACATCGGAGACTTAGTACAAAAATCTGAAAACGATATGCTAAGAACACCAAATTTTGGAAGAAAATCATTAAACGAAATAAGAGAAGTGCTAATGCAAATGGGTTTAAATCTTGGTATGGATATTTCAGAGTGGCCACCAGAGAATATAGAGGAATTATCTAAAAATTTAGACGATAATTTGTAAAATAATGAGACACCGAGTTTTAAAATATAAACTTAATAGAACTACTTCGCATAGAAAAGCGTTGCTTAATAATATGGCATTATCATTAATTAAACATGAACAAATAAATACAACAGTAGCTAAAGCAAAAAATTTAAGACCATTTGTAGAGAAAATAATTACTCTTGCAAAAAAAGGGGGCTTGGCATCAAGAAGAAAAGCTCTTTCAATTCTTAAAAATAAAAAAATTACTGAAAAACTTTTTACAAATATTGCAAAAAGATACGAAACTAGAAAAGGGGGATATGTTAGAATACTTAAAAATGGTTTTAGATATGGAGATATGGCACCTTTAGCAGTTATTGAGTTAGTAGATAGAGACGAAAAAGTAAAAGGTTTAGATTCTGGACCAGTGCAAAAAAAACATGATAACGAAACTAAATCAGATGAAAAAAGTTCTGATAGTTCTCAACAAAATCCAGACCAAAATATCGACAAAAAAATTTCAGAAAATGAATTAAAAGATAACAAAGAAATTTCTAAAAAATTAGATAAAAAAATTGAAAAACCAAGAAATTTCTAAAAAATTAAATAAAAAAAAAGGATAAATAAATGGCAAAAACATTTGAAGTTAAAAGATTACTAAGCGCAGAGGGTACTGGCTATTTTTATATTATTAAAAGAGGAACAAAAGGCGAGAAGAAAACAAAATTAGAAGTTAAAAAATTTGATCCAATAGCAAAAAAACATGTTTTGTTTAAAGAGTCTAAATTACCAAATCCAAAAAAACAATAAATTGAAATTCAAAATTGATTTATCTGAGTTAGAGCAATGATTAGATAAATGGATTAAAAGTAAATTTCTAGGAGCCCATCAAAGTTATTTGAGATCTATTAAAAGGTGTAAAAAAATTAAAAAATTAGTAGAATTATTTCAAAACATACTTAAGTAAACTCTTTATTTTCTTATGAAAGACATAATCAAATTATTAGAAGAAAAAAGAAAAAAAGCTCAGGATGGTGGCGGAAAAAAACGTATAGATGCTCAACATGCAAAAGGTAAATTAACAGCTAGAGAAAGAATAAATTTATTATTAGATAAAGGTTCATTTGAAGAGTGGGATATGTTTGTAGAACATAGATCTACTGATTTTGGAATGGCGAAAAATAAAGTACCAGGTGACGGAGTTGTTACTGGTCATGGTAAAATTAACGGGAGACAGGTTTTTGTTTTTAGTCAAGACTTTACAGTCTTTGGTGGTTCTTTATCTGAAGCACATGCTAATAAAATTGTAAAAGTTATGGAAAAAGCAATGCAGGTTGGCGCCCCTGTAATTGGCTTAAATGATTCTGGCGGTGCAAGAATACAAGAAGGAGTTGATTCACTTGCAGCTTATGCAAAAGTTTTTGAACAAAATGTTTTAGCATCAGGAGTAATTCCACAAATATCTGTAATTATGGGCCCTTGCGCAGGAGGAGCT
>Ga0066376_10003281_pt1 | contig 14631 bp, 14 predicted proteins | sample Knorr_S15_td_Bot_FD_77009 | JGI IMG/M metagenome (GOLD analysis project Ga0066376, IMG submission 77009) | Marine microbial communities from Southern Atlantic Ocean transect - Knorr_S15_td_Bottom_ad_5009_LV_A | ecosystem: Environmental > Aquatic > Marine > Oceanic | place: Southern Atlantic... | reverse complement strand
TCTGCAATGAGTTTAGATGCGATTTCAGAAGAACCGCCACCCCATGGTGTAAGTTTTACACCAGGAACGGCTTCTTCGAACGCTGGTTTGATTGGGTCGAGCATGTCTGGCTCGTCCATCGCACCATAAAGGAGACATTCTCCCTCTGCCTGTGCAGCCGCTACAATATCACTAGGGATCGTAATAGATCCAACTTGTAATCCTGCAGATGCTGCTGGAGCAGGCGCGCTTGTACTTGGTTTCGATGCGGCAGGAGCAGCGGAGGAATCTCCACCACTACCACCACCACTACCGCCTGTACAGCCGGCTATGCCTGCTGCTGCAGCAGTGGATGTTATTGCGAGGAATTTCCTTCGGGAGCTCCCTCTCTTTGTAATGTTGTCACCTGATGACATACGTCTACCAAGTAGGTCACTTAACTAATAAAGGTTCCTACTATTTTGATTATTTCTATATACACGATAAAGTATATTTATAGCCTCACGTGTCCATATTTTTCGTTTTTTAACTTTCTCCTCATCGTCTGACATACGTCATACTGTATATATTTTTATCACCTTTACTTTTGGACTATATAGCGATGTTTCTCTTCTAAAATCATAAAAACCAGATACAAAATACTGTGGAAATCTGGTAGTTATCCGACTTTACCTTCCGCCAAAGTGTTCCTCGAATAGAGGTACAAAAGCATCTGGTTCTTCGAGATATGCAACACCATTGTATTTTGGATTGTTGTATCCTGTTGGCAGTATTTGTGTACCTTCTGGAATAACAACCTTGAATAGATCGTGTGATGCAGCGATTGGGGAATAGACGGGCGTCCTTCCTGTATCTCCTACTAAACTTTGTCCCAATTCTGATGCAAACCATGCTGCATAACAGAGACCGGCATTTGGATGTAGGGCACCTGCAGTAACATGTCCCGGGGTGTTGTTTAACAATCCTGGATCGAGCCATTTACATTGCGCTGGTGGGGTTTCACCTGCTCCCAATTGAGCAGCCAAATCGTTGATGTAATTTGGAGTTAAAGCCTTCTCACCTTGAAGTAACACTCGGTAAGATGCACTGTTGGATGAGATAATTTGCGGAGAGTTGTCCATAATATTTGCAACAACTTCCACCCATTTTTCTTCTCCCCATTTTTCCCATAGCGTTGCGAACAATCCGCCCATTGATGAGAGCTGAGCTGGATGTTGCATAACTATACCCAGTTGTCCTGTCCATTTATCGTCTCCAAGGTCTTCCCACTTACTCGGCGCTTCTGCCTCTGTGGTCAAATCTGTGTTGTAGATCAATGTATATGCATTACCATACCCTGGAACTTCATATGACTTTTCGTGAATGGTTGGATCATATCCCATGGCAGCACATTCTTTCTTAATCCAGTGCTCTTTACCAAACCCAACAAACACACCTTCAGGTGCAATAGCTCTTGATGCACCTAAATTAAATGTAGTCGCGTCTGACATGACTTTATTCACTCTTTTTTCTGTAAGCAATTTAGTTGAAAGCTCACCAGAACCAAGTCCTTGAATTGACATTTTTATTCCTGGGAACGCTTCTTCAAAACCTGGAAGAATATATTTGAGGAGGTCTGGCTCATCCATTGTAGAATAAACTACGACTTCTCCTTCGTCATTTGCGTTACTCGCTACTTTACTTGGTATTGTGATACTACCTACGATCACTGCAGCACTTGATGGGGGGGCTCGGTCTGCACGTCCCGCTGAGGACGATCCACCTCCTCCCTTTATAACACTCTTTGATGTTGTACTACCGGATTTTGCACCACCTGATGATGCTCCACCACTACCACCTCCACTACTGCCTGTACAGCCGGCTATGCCTGCTGCTGCAACAGTGGATGTTATTGCGAGGAATTTCCTTCGGGAACTTCCTCTCTTTGTAATATTGTCACCTGATGACATACGTCTACCAAGTAGGTCACTTAACTAATAAAGGTTCCTACTATCGTAACACACGCTAACACATCTCATTTTTTAAAATATATTCTTAATTCTACTTATTCTAATTGTTTATATACTCTATTTTATGTTCCACCTCCTTTTAAATATTATATGAATGTTATTGCAATAGATCATGTCAACATCCAGATTCCAAAATCTGGCGTGGATGAAGCACTAGAATTTTATTCAAACATATTAGGATTTGAAGCGGAACAGGTAGATGATTATAAAAAAGGTGTACGCACCATTTTTACATTCCGTCTTGGAGATACTGCAGTATTACACATTCGCCCAATCGACGAATTTTCTCCTCCTGACAAAAGTAATTATGACCACTTCGCATTCATAGTGGACATCCCCATATCTAAAGTCAAATCAAAGTTGTCCGATGCAAACATATCTATCATGCGCGAAGGAAACCCACTTGGAGCAACAGGAAGGGCACCTGCAGTATATCTACAAGATCCTTTTGGTTATATAATTGAAATTAAACAAAAATCAGAATAGCCTTTCTTTCCAACTTCATTTTTGTTTAAATCCCGCTTCGAAAACAAAACAACCATCTACTTGTATTAATTCCCCATCAAGTTCTATATACGAATCCTTCGACATATCTGTAATCATATCTACATGAACTGAACTCTCATTTTTCCGCTTTCCCTTTCCTACTGTATCTGAATAAGCCATACCAACTGCGATGTGGATTGTGTCTCCCATTTTTTCATCAAATAATATGTTATTTGTAAATCGGTCAATACTCCTATTCATTCCTATCCCCAATTCTCCGACCGATTTTGCACCCCGGTCTGCAGATAGAATTTCCCCCACCACTTCTCCATTTTTCCCAGCGTCATAATCTGTCACGACACCATCTTCAAATTTAAGATAAGTATTCTCAATCTCTTTCCCTTTATAACTTAATGGGATATCAAACACCACCTCTCCCCTTACGGATTCTATTATGGGGGCTGTAAAAACTTCTCCCCCTGGCAAATTATGATTGCCATAATCATTAATAGGAATCATTCCTCCGATATTCATCTTAATATCGGTTGTATCTCCGCTTACAATATGAATCTCATCTCCATTTTCAAGCAATTCCAAAAGTTTTTGTTGGTGGTTTTTCTGAACATCCCAATCTCTTATTATCGCATCCCAAACAAAATTTTCATATTCTTCTGTACTCATACTTGCCCTTTGAGCATTTTCAGGAGCAGGAAATTGAGTCAAACACCACCGTTTAGACAATCTTTCATCTCTTATAGGTTTCTTCACAAGATTATAATCATTCATTTTCTTTTGATCCACATCTGACATTTCTGAAGCATTTCCACCTCCTCTAATCGCGATGTATACGTCCATCTCCTCGAACAACGCCAGTTCATGGGTTGGAATCTGAAATCCACCTTTTGAGCTATTCAAATAAGCCCTCAAAAATCGTGTTCCAGTCCGTTCTCTAATCACCAACGGATTTGATCCAATTTCTGCACAAATTTCGCATAAAGCAGTTACTAAATCATCTGCGATGGGATTCGCATCAATAACAACATTATCTCCCTTTCCTATAGAGGTAGAATGCATCGAAATAATTTTTGCATGTTCCCTAATTCGCGGATCCATGCACTTTCTTTTGCATACCTTATTATACAATTTTCGATGTGGTTTATCATTTTCTCCGACTAGAACCAAATCCCTCTTTGAATCCTACCACTGCCTTTCTAAGGATTAAATAAAACATAAAAAGGACCAACACCAAACCCCCCATTAACAAAAAAACAATAACTTCCATATTTTGATTTTATTTTTACTAAAACCTCTTCATGACGAGGAAAGCAATGGCGCCAGCCAAACTTGATACAGCTATGGCTGGGTATGCCACTGTGATGTCTGTACGTTCTAATATTAAACCAAACATAAATGGCCCCACCGAATTCCCTAGGGCCGAACCCGTCAAAGTCAAAGCGAATAACATCCCTGAAAAGTCCCTTTTTGCATACGTTGACGTCAATGCATTCATTACTGGAACTGTGGTCCACATCATGGCACCTATAAGGAAAAATAACCCCAAAAGAAGTACTCTATTTGGTGGGACCACCCATGTCAAAAGAAGTAAGAATCCTGTTATTAAAAAAGTCAAAGCACCAAGATTTCTTTTATCAAACATATCTGCCAAAGGACCTATCCCAATTGTAGCTACCCCTGCTCCTACTAGCATGACAAAAAATACAGTATTCGCGAAACTCACCATTTCTGAACTCCTTAAAAACACATAAGATGTAGTAAACGTCCTCGCTGCGCCAATTTCTACTCCTAATAAAAAATTAACAGACACCAATCCTACTACCCATGGATCCCGTGGAAAATTCTTCAGTTGAGTTTTTATTTCTCTCCCTTCTGTTACAATTTTTTTCTCTACATTTTCTACAATACTATCTGGTTCAACAAATCTGCTATGGAACAAAATAGCATATACTACTCCAACAATCGCGATTAACGATAGGGCAAGACGCCAAGAATCGGTTACTAGGATAATTCCTCCTATTACTGCCGGAGCTAATGCAGTCCCAATAGCCCCTCCCAATCCGTGGAACCCCATCGCCCTTCCTGCTGTATTTTCGGCTTCTAAATCTGAAACTGCAGACAATCCCGCAGGATGGTAAGTACTTCCTCCTATCCCTGCCACAACTTGTGATAGTAATAAAGCCTGATATGTATCTGCTCTACTTGCAAGAAATACCCCAAACGCCAGTAATATTAACCCAAAACCAAGCACATATCTTTTTCCAAATTTATCGGCTATAATTCCTGCCGGAAGTTGAAATAGTGCATACACCACATAAAACACAGTCACCAACCAACCCGCTTGGGTGTACGAAATATCAAAATCAATGACAATAAGCGGTATGATTGGAGGTAATGCAACACAATAGAATTCATGCAACGCATGTGCAATGGCAATAAGTCCCATTTGTTTGGGATGCGATAAATGGTAGATATTTTTCCATTCAATCGTCCTCATGCACTCCTAGGGGTAGTTTTCCTTCTTGTCTTTTGCGATGTCAGAATTTTATATTCTTCCACCAACAAACCCACTGCACATGCGGCACATTTACTTATGTGTGGGGGGCCATTCCTCTCTCATGAAAAAACCACTCACCGTTGGTTTATTGGGATTTGGCCACATAGCAAAATATCTGTACAACAAAATAAACACAGATTCCCGTTTCGATCTCCGTTATGTCTACGTCCGAAACTTAAAAAAAGAATTACCAGAAGAGTTACAAATCACAGACCCTTCTCGCCTAGAAAATATTCCTGTAGACCTCTGCATCGAAGCGGCCACTCACGAAGTTGTTGGTTCTCTTGGGAAGAATGTCCTATCAACTAGTGATCTAATGGTCCTTTCTTGTTCAGCCCTCGCATTCCCCGAAATCGAGATTCAGATTGTGGAATCTGCAAAAAAACATCACCACAATATCTGGATCCCCCATGGTGCACTTCTCGGAATAGATGGACTTCTAGATTCCCAAACCATGCTAAAAAAAGTTTCTATCATTTCGACAAAATCACCCGAAAATCTTGATTTTAGTTTCACCGATGATACTCCCAAATCCCCCATCTCCAATCCAACTGTACTTTATGATGGACCCACTCGTGGATTGGCCCAAATGTTCCCCAGAAATTTCAACTCTCACGTAGCAGTAGCCCTAGCATCTATGGGCCTAGACAAAACCACATCTAAGTTAATAGCAGATCCTAACACTGATGTTGGGAGGCATATAATCACTGCAATTGGAGAAGGGTTTCAATTTGAAATAACGCGGGACAGCCTTATGACCGGTGTAACAGGAGATTATACTTTATTCTCTACTTGGGGATCCATTCAACGAGTGATGGAAAAGAAAACTGGAATAAAATTCATTTGATTTTAGTTTCACTTATTTTTTCCTAATATAATTTTATTTTTTTTCTTTCTTTCACCTCTGTCCCAAAATTCCAACATTTCAACAGTCCATTCAGTAGCACACGACAAACCACTAAATTCAATATAATCTCCACTACCTCCTCTAGCTATAGTTATATGTGGAATGTAATTTTCCCCTTCCACTCCTTCGACACTGCCAAAAATACCGACCAGAGTTTCGTGAAGTGCTTTCACCCCTGGGCTTTTTACTTCTAGATATAACACCGGCGAAGACCCCCTCTCCGCCACGTCAAATCTTTCTAAATTTCTAATTTCGATACCAAATGGTTCTACATTTTCTAATAAGAATTTTATTTCTGATTTCACGTGTCCATCTAAGTCTCTTTTTTCAAAACGTTTGATCACTAAAGTTGGCTCTTCACAAATTTCTTCCCATCCTCTTACTCCTAGTGTGGCTTCCTCAATCGCTCTGACTATATTTTGCGGAATTGAGACATTTAAACTCCACACGAAAATCTCTCCATTTTCACACGATCCCGTATATTATCATCCCCACGACAACTATTCCATATACAATATTCACCATGATAAACTTAATATGAGAGCGCATAACTGGTCTGTCTACCACCTTCCAACTCATTTCCACCCCCAACACCGTCTCCATCCAAAATTTACTACCTATCATTCCTATCATCAGTCCAACTGGCACCCCCCACACGAAAATGTTTACAATAGTCGGCGAAACTATTGGTAGCACCACCGCCACAAACCCACCCACTAAAGATCCATAAATAACACCCAGTAATGCCCCATAATTCCTATATTCATTTACATCCTTGTTCCCAATATATTTAGATATAAACAACGAAGCTGGTAGGATACTCTCTTTCTCTGCTATCTTATCTATTATAAAAACTACCAACAGTGTCACAATAACTGCTCCTATTATTCCTGCTATCATTCCCCCCACAAACGTTGACATATAGTTACTTTCTTTTGTCTATCCTTTTCTAAGTTATTATTAATCTTTTCATGCCCATTCTCCTCATAGTTCTTGTCATCTGCCCCTTCCATTCCAAACATCATATATTATAAACCGCCACCCCAATATACTGATCATGAACCGTGTAGCACTTGCGTTCTCTGGCGGTCTCGACACGACCGTGTGTGTTTCAATTCTCAAAGAAGAATATGGATATGAAGATGTTATTGGAGTTACAGTCAATGTAGGCCAACCTGAAAACGAATTCAAACAAGCAAAAAAAACAGCAAAAGAAATTTCGTTAGATCTACGTATACTCGACGTTAGAACCGATTTTGCCAACCTATGTCTTGACTCCGTGAGGGCAAACGCGAGCTACCAAGGATACCCGTTAGGTACTGCACTCGCCAGACCCATCATAGCAAAAGCCATCCTCGAAGAAGCAAAAAAAGCCAATTGCACTGCACTTGCACATGGGTGCACTGGCAAAGGAAATGATCAATTACGATTCGAAGCAATTTGGCGTGGATCTGGCCTTGAAATAGTAGCACCCATTCGCGACCTGGGTCTAACGAGGACTTGGGAAATACAATATGCAAAAGAAAATAATTTACCTATCAAATCTGGAAATGAAGGTGCCTGGAGTATAGATACAAATCTTTGGTCTAGATCCATCGAAGGTGGCGAACTTGAAGATCCTTGTAACATCCCCCCTAGTTCCATTTACGAATGGACTCAATCTCCTTCTTCCAAATCTAAATTGATAACTATCGAATTTGTCGAAGGCTATCCCACCACCGTAGATGGGAATAACTATTCTCCTGTGGAATTAATCCAACATCTAAACACTTTGTGTGGCACTTTTGGAGTCGGAAGAACAGATATAATGGAGGACCGAATATTGGGACTCAAAGTCCGAGAAAACTACGAACATCCTGCTGCAACAACTCTTCTCAACGCACATTCTGCTCTAGAAGCTCTAGTACTCACTAAAGAAGAACGGAAATTCAAAATTTCAGTTGATAATGCGTGGGCAGAACAAGCATACCTGGGATTAATTTATTCTCCTTTTGTAGAAGCACTAGATGGCTTCATTTCTACCACTCAAAAACGAGTAACTGGTTCTGTAACTTTAGATCTCCAAGGTGGACATGCACGAGCAGTTTCACGAGAAAGTCCTTATGCAGTTTATTCTGCATCAGCAGCTTCTTTCAATACCTCTGGAGTCATAGATGACATAACGCAGCCAGATGCAATAGGAGTTGCAAAATACCACGGCCTCCAGGAAAGGATGTCCTCCTCACTTTTCGACTCTAAAATTCCTACAAACAAAACAAAAAATGACAAGTGATTCCCCCGACATAATAAGTGGAACCCGTTTCAGCAGAGGATCTGCCAGAAACTTTCTTTCTTCCATGGATGTAGACGACCGCATTTTCGATGCGGATATAGCGGTGGATTTAGCACACGTAGTGATGTTGGCAGAAGAAAATATAATCTCCAAAAATAATGCCAAGGCTATTCTTGAAGCACTTTTTTCCCTTCACGATTTAGGCTTCGAAAATTTACCCCCTTCCGAAGACATTCATGCTGCAATTGAAACGGCGTTAGTAGAAAAAATTGGAGACTCCGGAGGTTGGATGCACACCGCTAAAAGTAGAAATGATGAAGTTTCAACTTGCATTCGTTATCAATTGCGAAATGATATCCTATCTATGATAAATTCGGTTTTATCTCTGAGAGAAATCATTCTTTCAATCGCAGAGAACCATACCACCACTCTCATCCCTGGGTTCACTCACTTACAATATGCACAACCATCAACCCTTTCACATTGGCTTTTATCCTACTGTAGTTCTCTCGAACGAGACACTGGGCGGCTCTTTGACGCTTACAAACGTGTCAATCTCTCTCCCCTTGGAGCAGCAGCTTTCGCAGGAACTCCCTTTCCAATCAACCGCGAACGAACTGCCACACTTTTAGGATTCAAAAATATAATAGAAAATGCCATGGATGCTGTTTCTTCTAGAGATTTTTTAATAGAATCTGCAGCGGTATTGTGTTCCATTTCTATCACATTTTCAAATATCTCAACAGATTTAATTTTCTATTCAAATAAGAACTTTGTTGAAATTGAAGATGACTATGCCTCAACTTCTTCTATTATGCCTCAAAAGAAGAATCCAGACACCTTAGAATTAATCCGAGCCGCATCTGCAACAACAATGGCCACCTTTTCCGGTATTTTCACAGTTTTAAAAGGTCTCCCCCGCGCCTACAATAGAGATCTTCAATCTGCAACCCCTTATATATGGAAATCTATAGACCAAATGATAGAATCTGCGGATATTCTCTCACAAATAATAAAAACTTCTACTTGGGACGTTGAGCTTCTTTCTAGTTCTGCAGGATTGAGTTTCTCTACCGCAACTGGTGTGGCCGATACTCTAGCTATGGCCGGAATCCCTTTTCGAAAAGCCCACCAAATCATAGCCAAATCGGAAAGTAATTACGAAGATATATCTCTCAATTTCAAAAAAATAATGGGAGCACCTATCAGTGAATTCTGTACTCAAGATTCAATAGAATCTGCCTTGGATCCCTTCACAAACGTCGATATGAGAAATTCATTCGGGGGTCCTTCTCCCGTCATTGTAATAAATTCAATCTCCAACGCCCAAAATAATCTACAATCTGATAGGGATATCTACACAGATCATAATAAACAAGTAGACCAATCAAAAGAAAAACTGATCCAAGAAGCTATGAGTTATCTCAAATAAATTCCCATTACCCTCTCTCATAATTAAATTAGGAAATTTTAAATCGAAGTCTTGTTTATGCTCCTATCATGACAAATACAACTTGCACCGAATGTGGCTCTGAAATCACAATATCCAACGATGTAGAATCTGGAGAAATTTTGGATTGCGATCTCTGTGGAATCGAACTCGAAGTCATCGGAGTGGATCCTATAGAACTCTCCAAAGCACCCGAGCTAGAAGAAGATTGGGGAGAATAACAGTTTTAGGTATATAGCAACATTTATTAATCAAGTAACCCTAAATGATCCTCTCATGAATGTCGGGTTTTTATATTCCCAAATTAGGACGGACGAGAAGTTACTTCTAACCGAACTTAGATCTAGAGGCCACGACATTCTCAAAATAGATGTCAGAAAACATCAATTTTCTATACAGGGTCCTCCTGCAGAGTTCAAAGATTTAGATATTGTAATCGATAGATGCATCGCACAAAGCCAAAGTAAGTTTGCTTCTATGTTTTTTGACTCTTATGATATCTCTATTATCAACGACCCTACCGTTGTGGAACGTTGTTCTGATAAAGTCAAAACTAGTCTTTTGCTCAATAGCGCCGGAATACCCACCCCCGAGACAACCATAGCATTCTCCCCCGAAAGTGCACTCGAAACAATCGAAGCCATCGGTTATCCTTGTGTCCTCAAACCAGTAGTAGGGTCATGGGGCCGCCTAATGGCAAAAATAGACACTAGAGCCGCCGCCGAAGCTATCGTAGAACACAAAGCTACTCTTGGTCATTATGAACACAAAGTTTTCTATATTCAAAAATTTATTAACAAACCCAATAGAGACATCCGTGTAGTTGCAGTTGATGGGACCCCCATCGCCGCAATGACTAGAACCTCGACACATTGGCTAACAAATGCAGCAAAAGGAGCAACAGTCGCCGGATATGATGTACCCGCAGAAGTTGCATCACTCGTCGAAAAAGCTTCAAAAGCAGTTGGTGGAGGACTGCTTGGAATCGATCTTATGGAACTCGAAGGCGGCGGCTTCACAGTACATGAAATCAACCCTGGAACTGAATTCAAGGCACTCAATGAATGCGTGGATATAGATGTTCCTTCTCGTATAATCGACTGGGTCGAATCCGTCGCCAATAAAAAAGGTGAGAACCTATGACATTTTCAGCTTCTGTTATCGGCGCAAGTGGCTTCACCGGAGGTGAGCTGTTAAGACTATTGGATGGCCACCCACAATTCGAAATAACCCACGCAACTAGTCGTAAATACTCTGGTCGTTCTGTTGGTTATACCCATCCAAATCTCAGAGATTTGAAATTAAAATACTCTTCTCCGGAAAAACTAGAACCTGTAGACGTTCTCTTTGTAGCAACCCCTCATGGGGTTTCCATGAGCAAAATAGATGCTTTTTCTGAAGCTTCCAATGTCGTCGTAGATCTGAGTGCTGACTTTAGACTCAAAGACCCTCAGAAATATGATGAATATTATGATGGTCATTCATGTCCTGAATTACTTGAAAAAGCTGTCTATGGCCTCCCAGAAATCCATCGAGATGATCTAAAATCTGCAAAATTAATTGCTTGTGGTGGATGTAATTCTACAGTCACCATCCTTGGACTGTATCCTTTATTCAAATCAGGACTATTGACTCTTGAAGACATAATTGTTGCAGACATAAAAGTTGGTTCTTCTGAAGGGGGTGCTAGTAGAAGCACTTCTTCTCACCATGCTATCCGCTCCGGAGTCGTCCGTCCTTATGCTCCTATAAGCCACCGACACGAAGCTGAGGTAGAACAAGAACTCGGCGCAAAAGTAGCCTTTACAGTCCACGCAGTTGATATGATCAGAGGGGCTGCCGCAACGTGCCATATTTTCCCAACAAAACAAGACCTTTCCAAATCCCTCCTCTGGAAGGCATACTTGGATTCTTATGGAGAAGAGCCATTTGTCAGATTATTGAGCGGCACTGGAGGTAATTATCGCTATCCCGAACCAAAGGTAGTTGCTGGGACTAACAATGTGGAAATAGCATTTGAGATTGATGAGAGGAACAATCGAATCGTAGTTTTTTCTGCTATTGATAATATGATGAAAGGTTCTGCTGGACAAGCTATCCATGCCGCAAACATTGCCTTTGGTATCGATGAAACCATAGGGCTTTCACATCGAAGTCTGCACCCCACCGGGGCGCCTTAATTTAATTGCATTATAACCTAACTATGACTATTGTACTGAAAATCGGAGGGGCCGAAGCAGTTGATCCAGCTGGAGCTATAGATGATATAGTCAATCTATCTCTTAAAGGAGAATCTCTCGTCATAGTTCATGGCGGATCTACCACTATAGATGAAAATTTAGAACAAATGGGAATTTCTCCACGTTATGTTGAAACACCAACGGGTGTTGTAGGGCGTTTCACTGATGAAGCTACAATGAAAGTATTTACGATGACTATGGCAGGACTGCTCAATACGAACCTCGTAGTAAAATTACAAAACCTAAATGTAAACGCTGTGGGTCTATCTGGTGTCGACGGACGTTTGCTCCATGGCCCTAGGAAAAATTCAATCCGAACAATTGAAAATGGAAAGAAAAAAATCCTGAGAGGGGATCATTCCGGTAAGATCACTTCTGTTAACACCGACTTAATACAACTTTTACTCAATGGGGGCTATCTACCCGTGATATCGCCTCCTATGTTGGCAGATGATGGTGTGGCAGTCAATATAGATGCAGATAGAGTTTCATCATCACTTGCGGGATTCTTATCTGCAACTTTAGTTTCTCTCACAGACGTCACAGGCATTTACCGTGATATATCCGATCCCAAAACACTCATTTCTTACGCCAAAAATCCAGAACAATATGCCATTCTCCAAAATGCAGCAGAAGGATTTATGACTCGTAAATTAATGGCCGCAACAGATGCGCTTCAAAGTGGAGCAAAAGAGGTAATAATAGCCAGTGCAAACGAAGAAAACCCCCTCCTTTCAGCACTCTCCGGTGGCGGTACTCACATATACCCTGAGGCGATATTATGACTAATTTTATTTTCTCCAGAAAAAATATAAATATAAACCATGGAAAAGGGGTTCACCTCTACACTGTAGACGGAACTAAATATCTAGATTTAGGAGCTAGTTACGCTTGTGTCCCCGCGGGGCACAACCATCCCCACATAATTTCAGCAATACAAACCCAACTAGAAAAACTATCTTATGTTCAAGGCTCTTATCCCATCTCTATCCGCGATGATTTTTACGAAAAATTGGTCCAAATTTCTCCCGGAAACATCCAAAATGTATGGCTTTGTAATTCTGGAACTGAAGCCAATGAAGCTGCCATAAAATTCGCTCGTCACGCGACACAGAGGTCTCAGATCATTTCAACAAGACAAGCTTTCCATGGCCGTACTATGGGGTCTCTCTCTGCTACTTGGAAACCAACTTATAAGAAAGGGTTTGGACCACTCATCCCCGACTTCGACTTCGTTACTTTTGGAGACATCGAATCTCTAACAGATAGTATATCCGAAGATACTGCTGCTGTTATTGTCGAACCAATTCAAGGTGAAGGCGGTGTAAATCTCCCCCCATCTAACTATCTACAAGAAGTTAGAAAAGTCACTGAAGAAGTCGGCGCAGCTATGATCCTCGATGAAATCCAAACTGGTCTTGGAAGGACCGGCTCGTTTTGGAATTGCAATCAGACCAATGTCGTCCCTGATATACTTACTTCTGCAAAAGGAATGGCAAGCGGACTTCCAATCGGAGTGACTCTATGCAAAGATTGGATTGCCGAAAATCCTGGGGATCATGGAAGTACTTTTAGCGGAGGGCCCGTTATTTGCGCCGCTGGAAATGCTACCATAGACGTCATCATAAATGAGAATTTACCAGAAAACGCGTCCAAAATTGGTTCGTACCTACTCAAAGAATTAAAAGATACTATTGGATCAAAAACACGTGATATACGTGGTTCTGGCCTATTACTTGGAATAGAAGTAAAACGTGGATCTGGTCCCATCCTCACCAAACTCGCAAAAGACCATGGGATTCTAGCATTGCCTGCAGGAAAAACCGTGGTCCGAATTTTACCTCCTTTAACCCTAAATCGTTCTCATGCAGATGATTTTATATTGGCAATGAATGATCTCTTAGAGGACGTGCTATGAGTTCTAAATGGAGTAAAAAAGAAGCAAAATCTTTACTTTTAGATTTGGTATCTACACCTTCTTACTCAGGACAAGAAACACAATGTGCAGAAAAACTAATAGACTTTTTCCAAACTCACCAAAGAGAGGCTTGGATAGACGAAGCCGGAAATGTGCATTCTCCTTTAAATGATGCAGTACTTCTAACTTCTCACATGGATACTGTACCTGGGTATATCCCTGTCAAAATAGACGGAGATGTACTTTGGGGCCGTGGCTCTGTGGATGCAAAAGGACCCCTCTCTACTATGGCAATTTCCGCAGTCACCACCGGAGTAAGTTTTGTGGGAGTCGTCAGTGAAGAGCACAACTCATACGGGGCAAGACATTTAGTCCAAACCCGGACATCTATCCCTGATCATGTGATCAATGGGGAGCCCAGTGGATGGGATGGCATTACCCTTGGATATCGAGGCCTGCTCAACGGAACGTATGTGACAACAAGTAGATCTGGCCACACTTCTCGCCCCGAAAAAAATGCTCTCCAAGATGCAATAGATTGGTGGTCCACTGTCGAAGCACGTTTTAACGCAGACGATTGGTCTTCTGAGTTTCCACAAACAACTCTTGAAAATTCCATTTTCGAACAAGTCACTCCCAAGCCTATTACAATACATGGTGGTATCAGCGAAGATGGACTTTCTGTAGAAGTCACTCTTGACGTTCAATTCCGTGTCCCTCCCAATTTATCTGTAGATGAGGTCCGTGAAATAGCAGATAACGAATTAACTACTGGATTCGTTCGTTGGAAAGACATGG
>Ga0066376_10003277_pt1 | contig 14639 bp, 10 predicted proteins | sample Knorr_S15_td_Bot_FD_77009 | JGI IMG/M metagenome (GOLD analysis project Ga0066376, IMG submission 77009) | Marine microbial communities from Southern Atlantic Ocean transect - Knorr_S15_td_Bottom_ad_5009_LV_A | ecosystem: Environmental > Aquatic > Marine > Oceanic | place: Southern Atlantic... | reverse complement strand
TCTCGTTCCTAGGGATATGATTCGTGGTGAAGGACAAAAGATACTCACCATAGGTAGAAATGAAAGTTGGAGTGGAATAAAAGTCTCACCTGTAATTTCTTTCGAGGGTTCTTTCGATAGATATATTAGAAAAAGCGTTAAAGAGGGCTCAGAACTTATTGTTATATTAACTAATCAAGCAAGCTATGGGGAGAGCGGAATGTCTGATCAATTTATACTTATGTCTAGAGCTAATGCAGTATCTAATCACCGTGATATTGTGCATGCTGCTATTACAGGAAAGTCTGCATTTATTAGTGCCGAGGATGGCAAAGTTTATTTCTCTTCTGATTTATTCAAAGAGGATATTATTACTATGCTTCTTAATGGGTACACAGCAGAAACTCCTTATACTCAGTTCGGAAATTATTTGAACTACTTAACAATTTTGTTGGGATCTATATTATTTCTATATTTCAGGTTCGTTGATGTTGATAGGAAGGCCCATAGCAGCAGTAGCTTCTAGTAAACCATTTTGGAAGACTCTTAAGCCAAACTTAGGTAATACAGCAAAAAGATGATCAAAGATATCTGATTGTAGACCTTCGTACTCAACCCAATCAGTAGTATTCGTAAATGTATAAATCTCTAGAGGAACTCCTTCAGAAGTAGGAGAGAGCTGTCTTACAATTAAAGTCATATTGTCAGTATTTAGCCCCTCATGATTCTTCAAATAATTGATTAGATAAGCCCTTAACGTTCCCAGATTTGTTAATCTTCGTCTCTCTGTTTCTTTGTTATCCTTACTTACTAAGCTGTTGTATTCTTCAATCTCTTGTATTTTATCTGTTAAGTATTTACTTATTGAAGGAAGTTCCTTTAGTTTTTCTACATCCTTTTTCTCCATAAACCTAACACTTGAAATATCAATCAATACAGACCTCTTTATTCTTCTACCACCATAGTCAGCCATCCCTCTCCAGTTCTTGACTGAGCTTGTTACTATTTTTGAAGTTGGAATCGTTGTGACTGTCTTATCCCAATTTTGAACCTTTACTGTATGAAGAGAGATATCTATAACATCACCATCTGCTCCGTACTCGGGGACCTCTATCCAATCATTCAGATTTATGATATCATTTTGTCCTATTTGAACTGATGCTACAAAAGATAGAATAGTGTCTTGGAAGATTAGTAATAAAATAGCTGTAACTGCTCCTAGACCACTAATGTAATAAGCAACAGATTGGCCTGTTGCAATAGCAAAAATAATTATCAGTATGAAGGCATTTAATACAATTCTTACTATCTGTATATAACCTTTTATTGGTTTGTTCTTTAAGGCATCATAATGATTAGATAAGTTATTTATTAAGGTCAACAATTCTGATATGCTTAATCCAATAAATATTGCAAGAAAAGCATCTATAAGTCGTTTTGAGAGCAACTCTTCAATATACGGAATTACTTTCCCAGTGTCTAAGTAGCTTTTGAGAGAGGAAAAGACTATCACAAGAGAAACTCGGTTTAAGAATTTTTTATCTAATAGAACATCGTCTATCAAGGTTGTTGTTTTCTTTACTAAAAATTTAATTGCCGTAAATACTCCATATCTACAAAAGAGATAGATTGAAAATGCTAAAGCAACAAAATACAAAAAATCTATTATTTCTTGATTCATATTTTTAATCCTACTACTTCTAGAAACCTGACTGTTGACTTGTCCAAGGAGGAGGGATCTTATTGTTAAACTCTTCTACACTAGGTCCTTCTAGCTTCCTCAATCTTTTCTGTCCATAAAGGTAAGTCAGAACAAGAAGAAGTAGGGTTGTTTGATTTGAGGTCCCTAGTTTTATGAGTATCAAAATTTCAGGAGAATTAAAGAAATAAATCTGAAGAAGTCCTTTTAAACCCAAGAAAAGAGTCCAAATGATTGCTACTTCTCTATATGCGGGTTTTACTTTTTTATGCATAAACCAATCGTTTGGCCATCCTCGAATGTATTTCGATGTATAAATAGTAAAGGGTTTTCCAATTAATATTGATATAAACCCTAAGGACGCAACAGATAAGTCTCTTATGATGCCAGGCAAGAAAAAACCAGAAGTCGACCCTTGAAGTGTTGCAATTCCTAGGGCTACAAGTGTTCCAACTACCCCATAAAAAGCATGTTTCAAAGATTCTTTTTTAAGCAATCTGTACAAAAGAATTACAAGAACTATTGAACCTGTTGCAAAAATTGCAGTGTTAAGTGCAAAGAACCTAGCAGTTAACACAAAAAAAACAGGAGCTATAATTGCATCTACAAAGTTTTCGTTAGCTATTGATAAGTCTTGAAACTCTTTAACTAAATTTTTATAATTCTTTCTTAAAGATTCAAACAATTTAAATATTCTTTAGTTTCTCAAGAATTTTATTGCCATCGATATTATTTGAAAGTGCGTAACACTCTTCAAGTTCTAAAACCTCAATTTGATTAAACGTAGAATTAATTTTTTCAATCATTTTTTCTTTTGTTGAATTATCATCTATCAACTTTTGAATTAATCTATAAGCCCTATCTCTATCGATTCCTTTTGAAACAATTAAGGTAAGTAGTTTTTGTGACACTATTTGAGATTCTGCAGATTCTAAATTTTTTCTTATTCTTGAGTGATCTATCACAAGATTTGAAATAATCTTCTTCAAATCTCTGGACATAAAATCTATAAGTCCAAAAGTATCTGGAAGAATTATTCTTTCAACTGATGAGTTTGATATGTCCCTTTCATGCCACAAGGACATAGTTTCAAAACTAGCTTGTGTATTTCCTCTTACAACTCTTGCAAGACCGCATATTCTTTCTGACCCTATTGGATTTTTTTTATGAGGCATTGCGGATGAACCCTTTTGCCCTTCTTCAAAAGACTCAAACATTTCTCCAACTTCTGATCTTTGGTAATGTCTAATATTAACTGCGATTCTTTCGTAACTTCCAGCTATTAATGCAAAGCTTGAGAACAAATCAGCATATCTGTCTCTACTCACCACCTGAGAGGCCAAAGGTTCTGCGGAAAGAGAAAGTTTATCCAGTATTTCTTTTTCTAGCTTCTCATTAATTATTGGGTGATTACCAACAGCTCCACTCATCTTTCCATAATTAATTTTTTCAGCACTAGAACTGAGTCTTTTAAGACCTCTTGATACTTCTAAACACCAGTTCCCAAAAATACTTCCTAGACTCGTCGGTTCTGCATGAATCCCATGAGTCCTACCAATAATTGGCGTATTGGCTTCAGTAACTGCCTTATTCTTCAATTCAGCTATTAATTCTGACATTTGTTGCTTAATTATATCGATGCCTTCTCTTATAATCAGTGCACTTGCAGTATCTACAACATCTGAACTAGTTAGTCCATAGTGTATCCAGTTAGAACCCTCTCCTAATTTATTTTGTAGTACATCTACAAATGCTGCGAGGTCGTGATTTGTAATTCCCTCTCTTTCTAGAACTTCCTCGGGAGTTACTGATATTGATTGTAGTTTCTTCAGGAGTCCTTTAGGAGCAATTTTTTCATCCTCTAGTACCTGAATTAGAGCTTTTTCTACTTCAAGCCATTGTTTGACTTTATTATCCTCACTCCATATGGAGGACATTTCTTCTGAGAAGTATCTTTTAATCATTTACTAATTATTATATTTTGATTTCTCTCAGGACCAACAGAAATAAAAGTAATTGGAACTTTAATGAAATCCTCTATGAAAGCTATATATTCTTTTGCTTGTTTTGGTAACTCATCATACTGAGTTATTGTTGATATATCATCAGACCAACCCTCGAATTTTTTGTACACAGCTTCACCATCATACAAAATTCTGTGTTGTATTGGGAAATCAGTAATATTAGAACCATTTACTTTATAGGCCACATTTAGTTTTAGTTCATCTAATCCGGAGAGGACATCTAACTTTGTAATAAATAATTCTGTTAGAGAGTTAACTCGTACTGAGTAAGAGAGGGATACTAGGTCTAACCAACCACACCTTCTCTTTCTTCCAGTAACAGTTCCATACTCAGTACCTTTATCAATTAAATAGTCTCCGATCTCATTATTTTGTTCTGTTATAAAAGGACCAGTTCCTACTCTCGAAATATAAGCCTTAGTAACTCCAATTATATTTTTGATATCTAACGGGCCTATTCCAGATCCAATCGCGGCACTTCCTGCTGTTGTATTGGAACTGGTAACGAATGGGTATGTTCCATGATCGATATCCAATATGGTTCCCTGAGCTCCCTCAAAAAGAATTTTTTTATTTTCTTTTATAGCATTAGATATAAGTAAAGAGGTATCCATCATACATTTTTGGACGAGATCTCTATAGTTCGCAAATTCTTTTACTATTGTTTTGAGTTCCAAAGGTTGATGATTGTAGATTTTTATTAGGATTTCATTTTTCTCTTCTAAGATACTTTCTAATTTTTCTATAAAAATATTTTCATCTAAAAGATCTTGAACTCTTATTCCTTGTCTCTGTATTTTATCTGCATAGCAAGGACCTATCCCACGTTTGGTTGTCCCAATCTTATTCTTACCCAATCTTAACTCTATAAGTTCATCTAATATTTTGTGATAAGGCATAATTAAATGTGAATTTGAAGAGAGTTTTAATTTCGATACATCAATATTCTTTTCTTTCAACATATTTATTTCATCGATAAGTACACCTAGATCAACTACACAGCCGGATGCAATTACCGGTGTACAACTTGGATATAAAACTCCAGATGGAATCAAAGATAGTTTTATTATTTCTTCTTTTACAACGATTGTGTGACCTGCGTTATTACCCCCTTGAAATCTAACCACTAGATCTGCATCTGAAGCAAAAAAGTCTGTGACTTTACCCTTGCCTTCGTCTCCCCATTGGGCTCCGATAATAACAGTAGTTGTCACAGTTATCTCCTTAAAAATACAACTAATTTATGCTAATCAAACTAATAACTAATTAAGGGGTTTTTTTGTATAAATGGTTATTGCTTTTTTATCAATTTATTTATCTAAATAAATTGAAAATACATGGAACAAAATTGAAATTTGAGTAAATTGTAAATATAGCACTAGGTCAACAATAAGTATTGCTGATATGGTGTTGTACTTTTTATATAAAAAGGAGAATAAATTGAATAAAAAGACAATCATTTCTCTGATTGTTCTTGCTTTGGTAGCTGTTGCATGTGCTACAGATACCGCAGCTGAAGAAGTAGTAGAAGAAGTTGCTGCTCAAACAACACTAGAGATGGTCCTAGAAAGAGGATTCCTCAAATGTGGTGTTAGTGGTAGTGCAACTGCTTTTTCTGAGACTCAAGCAGACGGTTCAATAACTGGTATGGATGCCGATTATTGTTACGCTGTTGCTGCAGCAGTCTTTGGAGACTACAGTAAAGTTGAATTCAAATCACTTACATCTGCAGAAAGGTTCACCTCTCTTGCAGCTGGTGACGTAGATGTTTTGATCAGAAATACAACTTGGACACAAAGTCGTGATACCGAACTTGGTAACGATTTTGGTCCTACTATATATTATGATGGACAGCAGTTGATGGGAAGAAATTCCGATGGACTCTCAGCTTCATCAAGTCTTAAAGACATTGATGGTCTTAGGGTATGTACAAATGCTGGAACAACTACAGAGAAGAATATTACTGAAGGTGCCGGACTTGTTGGTGCAACCATTGAGTTGGTAACAGTTGAAAAATTCGGAGAAGCAATAGACAAGTTTATTGCTGGCGAGTGTGACATTGTTACAACTGATGGTTCAGGATTGGTTGGAAGAAGAGCTGTAAACGATGCTCTTAACGACTGGGCAATTTTCCCAGCAACACCAATTTCAAAAGAACCACTAGGTCCCACATATAGATCAAATGACAGCCAATGGGCTGACATTATCAACTGGACAGTTTATGCTACAATCATCGCTGATGAGTATGGTGTAACCAAGGCTACAGTTGACTCCTTCGACTATGAAGCAGCTCCAGAAATGGGCCGTCTCATGGGTAAGAACGATGGAGAGCTTCAAACAGCTATGGGTCTTACTGCTGATGCATATTACAATGTCATCAAGCAAGTTGGTAACTATGACGAGATTTACTCAAGAAACTTAAATCCTGTCGGACTTTACCGAGAAGGTTCAAGTAATGCTGGTTGGCAAGATGGTGGATTAATTTACTCACCTCCTGCACGATAAATTAGCTAAATTAATTATTGAAAGGGGTCTTTGGACCCCTTTCTTTATGGAATATAGAGAACATTATTATTAATACTCATATGAAAGATTTCTTCTTTCTGATAAAATTCAACAGCATGATAAAATTCAAAAATGTTGAATAAATTCAGTGGACTAAATATTAAAAATTTTTGGTGGGATGTCAGATTTTTGAAGTGGTCAGGTCAATTTATATTCTTAATACTTCTTATAACAGGATTTCTTTACATATTTAACACTGGCGTGAGAAACCTTGAGGCTACAAACCTTCCATTTTCATGGGGTTGGTTGGGAGATACCCCTGGAGTTTCTATATCTGAAGGTTTTGCTCCGCTACCTAATTCTGGAAGACAAATGTTACAAGTTGGCATGTACAATATGTTAAGAATTACTTTAACAGGAGTAGTTGCTGCGACTTTTCTCGGAACAATTCTTGGTATAGCAAGATTATCCAAGAACTGGATAGTTGAGAAAGCAGCGACAGGATTACTAGAAATAGTTAGAAACATTCCACTACTAGTTCAGATGTTATTTTTTCAATATTTTATTCTTACCTATCCACCCCTTAGAGTGGCCGATCGGGGAGACATAACTGTACATGTTAGTTCGAAGGGTATCGCATATCCATGGCCACACCCTCAAGAGGGGTCGTGGCTGTTTGCATCTTTTGTAATACTATCTCTTCTTATATCAAGACGGATTTTTAAATGGCGAATAAAAATACTAGAGGAAGAAGGTAAAGAACCGTATCCATTTAGATGGTCGCTTACTGTTCTGGGAGCACTCTTATTAATAGGATGGAGTGGAGGTTATAAAGCTATGGGTGTCATAGGGATTGTTTCAACTCTCCTGTCACAATTGTTTGAAGCAGTGCCAGCTATTGCCTACCAGTCACTCTTTGCTATATTTTCTTTGTTTTATGGATATAAATATATACGAAGACAGATTTCAAAATCTAACACAGGAGAACTGGGAGGAATCCTATCTGATGAAGATTATTTTAGAATGGCGGTCGCAGGGTTTCTAGTGATTGCAATAGCAGTTTTAATGTTTCTACCTTTTGGTTTAAAAATTGGAGAATTTCTTGAAGGGGATGAAATTTTCTATAAAGCTGATTGGGGAGTCCCTCAATATTTTACAGGTATAGCGAATAAGTTTGATATGAGTTTTTCAGGAGATCCTTATGAACTTAGCTATCCAAAAATAATTCAAGTCCGAGATACTAAATTTACCAGGTATTCAAAAGATCACGGGAAAGTTACAACTGTAGGATATTTTGCAACTTGGCTCGGTGTGGTCCTATATACTTCGATATTTATTTCTGAAGTAGTTCGTTCTGGAATTATGGCTGTTTCAAAAGGACAGTCTGATGCAGGACTCTCTTTAGGCATGAGACCGAGATCATTGCTTAGACTTGTAATTCTTCCACAAGCATTTAGAGTTATGCTTCCTCCCATGGGGAATCAATATTTGAATCTAGCAAAAAATACATCCCTGGGAATTGCCGTTGCTTATCCAGAGATTGTTGCAGTAGGTCAAACCTTATACAATCAAGAAGGACAAACTATGGCGGTATTCGTAATTTGGATGGGTTTTTATAGCTTTGTGAGCTTGTTTATATCTGGAATCATAAATTACTACAATAGAAGGTTTGAATTGGTGGAAAGATGAAGTCTATCCAGAACACTCAACTTAGATGGGTAAGAGATAATCTTTTTTCCTCTATTGGGTCTACAATTCTTACATTAATTACTGGGTATATGGTAATAACTGCATACAGGGGGACTGTCGGGTTCATTTTTTCACCAATGAGGCAGTGGCCTGCAATCACTTACAATATGCAACTATATATGATTTTCAATTACATGGAAGAAGAATCATGGAGAGCCTGGGCATCCGTTGGAGTCGCTCTTATACTTGCAGGAATAACGCTAGGATACTGGAACAAGGGAGAAAAAAAATCTTTCAACCAGATAGTTGCAGGTTTATTCAAGACTTTCTCAACACTTTCTGTTTTAGTCTTACTTTCGCCTTCAGAAACAGAAGTAATGCATAATGATGGCTCCAGAGAAATGGTTCAAGTGATATCTTCCAATCAAAGAATGAATTTTCTTATACCGATAGCAGTAGTCACTTTGCTTTCATTTCTATTGTCAAGATTTAGTATTACAAGAGCATTTAATAAAACAAAGGTAGTTCTTTTTTACTTGAGTTTTCCAGTAGCTCTTGGATGGATAATTAAGGTGCCTACCATAACATTTGATGCTGCTGGGGAAAGGATAGAGCCAGACCTTTTCCTTCCAGTTGCTACAACCACAACAATTCCTTGGACAATTCTATATGTTGTTCTTTGGGTTTCTTTTTTTGTCGGACAATTTTTACAAAAGAAAGAAATAAAATCTTTAAAAAGAACAATCCCTTTATCATGGTTCGTTTTACCTTTATATCTATTCTCTTGGTTATATAAAAAACCAGTTGTCGAATTAGATAAAGTATTAATGAATGATATCCCCGGTGTTTTAATTTTTTCTGTTATTGGGTTTCTCATAATTCAATATATAACAGATGAAAGATTTTCTAAATATAGAAACTATTTAGCTGCTGGTTTTTTTGCAACTACTGCAGCAATCCTTTTTCTAAGAATTCCTTTCTTATTTAAAGTGTTAACATTTTCTGTGGTGCTTCTTTTGTTAGTCGCTCCAGCAATAGCAAATACGAAAGAAGGCAAGAGGCAATTATTGATTGTTTGGTTAGTAGTTATAGCAGTTCTTGCATTCTTACTTAGAGGGTCTGGATCTCCTACAGGTATAATTACTCCAACTGGAAGTTTTCTAGGAGGATTTTCTCTTACTTGGGTTTTAGCAATATTTGGGACATATGTTTCCTTTCCATTTGGAGTTTTACTTGCATTAGGGAGAACATCAAGTTTGCCTTTGATAAGAATTATTTGTACAGGAATAATTGAAATTGTAAGATCTGTTCCTTATATAACATGGTTATTCTTTGCAAGTGTCATGATGACAGTATTCATGCCTGAAGGGGTTGAGTTCAATCTTATAATAAGAGTTTTGATTGTTACAGCCTTTTTTAGTGGTGCTTATTTTGCAGAGAACATCAGAGGAGGTTTACAGTCGATCTCTAAAGGTCAATATGATGCAGCTAATGCAATAGGTATGAATGCATTTCAAAGAATTTTTTTAGTAGTACTTCCACAGGCACTTAGGGCAGTAGTTCCAACCTTAGTTGGCAGTGTTATTACTGCATTTAAAGACTCAAGCCTCGTAGCCATTATTGGTCTATTTGATACATTAAGAATAGCTACATCAGTTGTTCCTACTCAGTCAAATCCTGTGAATTTCGTTGGAACACAACTAGACAACTTACTATTTATTGCTCTATTTTATTGGATGTTTTGTTTTACTTTTTCTAGAAGAAGTATGAAGATTGAAAAGAAACTAGGGCTAGGAGAAAGGTAGAATAATAGCTATGAAAAGCAAGCCGAATTCTAAAAGTGTCATTGTAACAAAAAATGTTAAAAAGTGGTTTGGTGATTTCCAAGCTCTTGATGGAATCTCAATGGATATCAAAGAAAAAGAAGTTGTAGTAATCTGTGGCCCATCTGGTTCAGGAAAGTCGACCTTTATTAGATGTCTAAATCGATTAGAACAACATCAAGAAGGAGATGTTTTTGTTAACGGCATTGAGCTTACTAATGATTTAAAGAATATTGATGCAGTACGTTCTGAAATAGGGATGGTTTTTCAGAGCTTCAATCTATTCCCTCACTTGACAGTGATTCAGAATATAACCTTGGCACCAATATGGGTTAGAAAGAAAACAAGAACTGAAGCTGAAGAGAAAGCTATGGAGCTTCTTGAAAGAGTAGGGATTCCTGAGCAAGCTGAGAAATTTCCAGGCCAGCTATCTGGTGGGCAGCAGCAAAGAGTTGCTATAGCAAGGGCTTTAGCTATGGAGCCTAAAATTATGCTATTTGATGAACCAACCTCAGCACTTGATCCAGAAATGATTAAAGAAGTGCTTGATGTTATGAAAGATCTAGCACAAGCTGGAATGACAATGATCGTTGTAACTCATGAAATGGGATTTGCTAAAGAAGTTTGTGATAGAGTGATCTTCTTTGATGAAGGAAAACTTGTTGAGGAGAACAATCCAGAAGACTTCTTTAACAATCCTAAGAGCGATAGAACAAAACTATTTCTTAGTCAGATTCTATAAATATTTTATAGTTCTGACCAGAGTTTCTTTTCTGCCAAATCAACTATTGTAGTTGCCATACAGTATGCCCCATCATAGATAGCTTTATGACCACCTTTTGTTAATGTTGCTGCTGCAAACTCAGGTTGATGGTTTACTGCTTTTCCCGAATCAATAGATAGCATGGGGTGTATCGATGGCATTGCTAGTGAAACATTCCCCATATCTGTTGAGCCAAGCCCTTGTATAGAGCTATCTTCATATACCATTTCTCTTCCTACATCTTTTCCATTTTCCATGAAAAGTTCATACATTACTTTATTGTTCAAGACCTCAGAATATCTGTAATCAGGAGAAGCGATTTTAACAGTACACCCCGTAGATAGAGCAGCTGCTTCTACAAAATTTTTAAATTTAGCCTCTAGTATTGATAAATCTCCTTCATTGAGAGCTCTTAGATACCATTCAGAGCTTGTGTAGGAGGGAATTATATTGGGTTTAGAACCTCCATCTAAGATTATTCCATGCATTCTGTTGGTAGTAGGAAGTTGTTGTCTAAATGTAGAGGCATTTACAAAAAGTTGAATTTGAGCATCAAGTGCGTTGATTCCTTCTTGAGGAGCACCAGCTGCATGGGCATCCTTTCCAAAATATTCTACTTTATATTGCTGAATGGTTGTCAGGGTTGGATTTGCAACATTATATGGTGCCGGGTGAATCATCATTGAACAAGATGCTCCTTCAAATTCTCCTTTATCAAGAAGAACTATTTTTCCTCCCCCACCTTCCTCCGCCGGCGTTCCTAATATCTTTACCCTTATGTTTAAATCATCAACAAGTTCTTTCAATGCCAAACCAGCTCCTATAGAAGCAGTTGCAATGATATTATGTCCACAAGCATGACCTATTTCAGGCAATGCATCATATTCAACACAAAGAACTATTAATGGCCCAGATGAACCTAATGTTGCTGAAAAAGCAGTCTCAAGCCCACCTACAGGGGTGTCTACTTTTATACCATGAGAGTTTATATAATTAATTAAATATTCTGAAGTTTTATACTCCTCAAAACCAAGTTCAGGATTTTCATACATCCAATCACTTACATCTTGAAGTGAAGATATTAACCCATCTAATGTACTTTTAACCTTTTCCTTACTATTCATTTTTACCTATCTACTTGAAAGAATTCTTCACTATAGTTGCTTAGCGAATTCCACATTATCCATGATAGATTTTTATCCTCTGCTGCACGAATTCCTTCTTGAATTTCTTCAGTCGTATGCCAAAATCCTTGGAGGTAGGGCCTAAGTGGGTATCTATTTTCAATTCTATCTAGCCCATCTTCTAATGAAGCACTTACTATTTCATAGGGATGGGAATTAGGGAATGCAAATCCAAAAGAACCTTTAGAATAGTGCGAAGGATAAATCATTGGGGATACAAAATCTACTGATGCCAATATAGTTTCAAAGTTCTGACCTATTCCTCCATCTAGTTTGTTTGTTAATACATAACCAAATACATCAGCGGAGACAAGACACCCTTCTAAATGAAGAAGTCTTTGTGCTTCAAGCAGGAAGCTTCCAATAACTTGACTTCTGTTTTCTAGTGTTGATTCTAGGTCAAATCTCATATATTTATAGTTGCTATCTGGATACCTTATGTAATCAAATTGTATTTCATTAAATCCTAAACGACAGGCATCGACAGCTATATTTAGTATGTATTGTCTTGCCTTAATATCCGAAGGGTCTAAAAAGTACTGCTTACCTTGCCTGTACGGCTTGTCAGTTCGTGTATCCCAGACTGCAGATTCTTTAAAACTCTTTGCATAGAGAGGGTCTTGAAACGCTACTATTCGTCCAATTAAGTAGATGTTATTTTTTTTATAATAATCTAAATCTTCTATATCATACTTTTTTCTTATAGCATTAATTTCCAACACCTCTTCAACTGTACTTTCAAAAAGAACATGACCATTATCTGACTTAACATCAAGGACCACAGCATTTATTTTTGTTGCATTAATTAAGTCATGCAAGTTATCTCTAAATGAAATATCTTTATATAAATAGCCATTTATGTAAATTCCTCGTATTTGTCCATCACGGTCAATGTACCTATCGTGTTGCCAGAAAAGTTCTTGTTTTTTCTGTAGCAGTTTGGTTATCTCTGCCCTTTCCATATCAACTAAAAGAGCAAAATAATTCTGAAGCAAAGGTTTCAAGTCATTTAATGTACCAAAACTTTTATCATGTGTGATTATAAGATCTGTAGGAGATCTGTAATCATTTATGAAATCATTAATAAATTCTTGCTCCTCAATAGCTGGACGTATCAGTTTCTCGATTGATCGCTGGTTACTTTCAACAACTTGTTTCTCATGTAGAGCTTCATCTCGTGATACTTCTTCAGGGTCAATTTTGTCTAATAAACTATCTTCTGGAAAACTAATCTCAATTGAAATCATGACTTTGCTAGTGTTACCTTCACTGATATATCCAGAAAAAGAGAGTATCATTATTAAGCTACTTATAGTTAGAGTCTTATACATATAACTATTAGGTTACATTGAAGGACTTACAAAAAAAATAGGAAATATTGTATGGTATCTATAGAACAAGCTGAAAAATTGCAAATACTAGCAGAAGATTTCTATGAATTCTCTTTAGAGTCGGCTCCTTCGTATGCAGTAGTTAAAGGAGATCACAGATTTAATTCTGAGCTAGAAGATTTTTCCGAGCACGCTCTAGAAAAAAAAGAAAAGAAAATTAATAAATTTATTGAGCTCCTTCAATCATTGAATTCTGAGCATCTCGACTCTAAAGATCTCATAACATATGGAATGTTAGAGTTCACATTGAACAACGCGAAACAAACCTTGTTAGACAGGACATTTGAATTTGATGCAGGGGTGGCAGGTTGGCAGAGTTATATCCTCGATTACCATTCAATGTTCTATTTGCCTAATGAAGAAAGTGCTAATGATTTACATCGAAGAATAGAAAAATATAAAGATTTATATGAACAGGTTTCTTTGTTACAAAAGCAAGCACTTGATAGAGGAAGGACATCAACAGCAAGGAACGTCAGTAGGACTATTGAACAGATTGAAAATTACTTATCTTTTAATGTAGAAGAAGATCTCCTACTGAACATAAATTTTGTACCAGGAATATCAGATAAATTTATAAACTCTTGGAAACAGACATCTATAGATAAAATTAAAAAATATGTTAGGCCTGCTGTGCAGAGCTATTTGGATTTGTTAAAAGGGGAAGTACTAGAAAAAAGTAGAGATGATGAACATTGCGGTATTATCTGGAACCCAGACGGAGAAGAATTTTACTTAAGGCAATTAAAAAGATATACAGACAATATGGATGCTTCGGTCCAGAAAGTTTATCAAGTTGGTCTGGATGAAATAGAGAGGCTAAAAGAAGAGTTTGTAGTCTATGGAGAAAAAGTTTTTGAGCCAAATATAGAATTTGCATCAGTTATATCAAGAATGCAAACAGAACCTAGTATGAGATACAAGAGTGAGGAGCAGATGCTTCAACTTGCAGAAGAAGCAATACAAAGGGCTTACGAGCCACTTGGTGAATGGTTTACAGTTTTCCCAGAAGCTCCTTGTAAGGTATCCCCTGTCCCTCCAGAGTCCTCACAGCATGCTCCGCCAGCATATTATTGGCCTCCTTCCCAAGACGGCTCTCGTCCAGGAACCTATTTTTTAAACACTTACGATCCAACATCTAAAAGTGTTTTTGAAGCAGAGTCCGTTGCATTTCATGAAGCAATTCCTGGACATCATATGGATAGAACTATTGCTTCTGAATTAAAAGGAGTTCCAGAGTTTCAAAAGTATGCAGCCTCAACAGCCTTCGTTGAAGGTTGGGGACTATATTCAGAACAATTGGCAAACGAAATGAATCTCTATTCGGATAATGTCCAACAGCTTGGGAGAATAGGAAATGATGCTTGGAGAGCTTGTAGATTAGTTTTAGATACGGGTATGCATGGAATGGGTTGGTCAAGAGACAAAGCAATCAAATTCTTTTTCAATAATTCTCCTATTGAAAAGATGAATGCAAATATAGAAACTGATAGATATATTGCCTGGCCAGGGCAAGCTTGTTCTTATAAAATGGGGCAACTTGCAATAATTAATTTAAGAAGAAAATCAGAGAAAGAATTAG
>Ga0066376_10003276_pt1 | contig 14639 bp, 11 predicted proteins | sample Knorr_S15_td_Bot_FD_77009 | JGI IMG/M metagenome (GOLD analysis project Ga0066376, IMG submission 77009) | Marine microbial communities from Southern Atlantic Ocean transect - Knorr_S15_td_Bottom_ad_5009_LV_A | ecosystem: Environmental > Aquatic > Marine > Oceanic | place: Southern Atlantic... | reverse complement strand
GTCTTTGCGGCGACCGCCTTCTTGACTTGACGCTCCGCCGGCGGTCGCACCTGACGCGACCGGGGCGGACCTGCGATCCGATTCGTGATCAGCGTCTGGCCGATCCCGATGACGTTGCTGGTCAGCCAATAAATCACGAGACCGCCCGGCGCCCACAGGAACATGAACGTGAACATGACCGGCATCATCATCATGATTTTCTGCTGAGTCGGATCGGCGGCCGACGGCTGCAACCGTTGTTGTACGACCATCGACGCGCCCATCACTACCGGCGTGACGTAGAACGGATCGTGCATCGACAGGTCGGTGATCCAGAACATGAACGGGGCGCCGCGAATCTCGATCGCCATCGAGAGCAACCGGTAAAACGCGAACAAGATCGGCATGGTGAGCAGCATCGGAAGACAGCCACTGGCGGGATTGGCGCCATGCTTCCGATACAGTTCCATGACCTCCTGGTTCATCTTCTGCTTGCCCGGGTCGGTCGCCTTCAGGTCGGCGTACCGCGCCTGAATCGCCTTCATCTCCGGCTGCAGTTCCTGCATCTTCCGCATCGACACGACACTCTTGTGGCGAAGAGGGAAGATCACGATGTTGATCAGCACCGTGAGCAGAATGATCGACCAGCCGTAGTTGCCGAGGAAGCCATAGATCCATTTCAACGTCCGATGCAGCGGCACCACCAGCATCGATAGCCAGCCAAAATCAATGACCCGCACCAGGTCCGGATGCACCACCGCCAAGATGTCGAAATCCTTGGGACCGATGAACATCGGTATCTCCGCCACGCCGTCATCGACGGTCAGATCAAACGCGACCAGATCGTGCTCGCTGTTCACGGTCGACACGGCGCGATAGTCGACGCGGGTCTCACCCGGGCCGGGAAGCGCAACGGCGGCGAAATAGTGGTTGTCGACGCCGGCGAAGGTGAACTGGCCCTCGTAGACTCCGCGCTCGGCCACATCGCCGGGCTGTGCCCGATACACGTCGACGTCCTCGAGCAGCCCGTCCTCAAAGGCACGTCCATACAGGACCGCGGCCGGCAACTGCTGAAACACCATCCGCGAGGTCTCTTCTCGTACCCCGCCCAGGGCCGGACCCCAGCGAATCGTCAGCGGAACCCGCCCGCTGGTCGTGGTCACCGAGGCGCTGAAGCCGACGACGTAGGGTTGCGCCGGCCCCGACTGGAACGCGAACGACTTGCGCGCTCGTAACCCCGAACTGTCTTCGTACTCGAAGACGAGGGTGCCTGACTCGTTCACCAGCCGCAGTTGGTCGACGGAGGGACGAAACACCGCCCGATCGAGGCGAGCGGTCAGCTCCGGGTCGCCGGGCACGACCAACGTGAACGGCCATGCCTGATCGGGCGCGACATCGGGCGGTATGAGCTCGACGTACCCCCCCGAGTCATTCCCATACCGCTTGAGCTGCCAGCTGATGAGCTCCGCCCCGCGGTTGGCAAACACTGCTCGCACGAACTCCGTCTCGACGACGATATCTCGGTCCGCACTATCAAACACGGTCGGTTCGAACGTCTCAGTGGCAAGCGTCTCCACCGGCGCGGGTCTTGCCTCTACCGCCGGCGCCTGGACACCGGCGCTGGTCGCTGCGCCCCCACCAGACCCGATCGGAGCCCCGTCTGGCCGCGCCCCGACTGGATTTGCGGCGGGGGCCACCGTCTGGTCTACCGGTAGCGGCGGGGGCTCGACCAGGCGTTGGTAAATCACCAACACCAGGAAGGAGAGAAACACTGCCAGTAGTACTCGACGTTCCATAACAGATCCGGGGCCTCGCGTTACTCAGCGCGCCGACGGGACACTCCTGGGACAGGGTCGTACCCCCCCGGATTGAACGGATGGCAGCGGCCCAATCGTCGCGCGGTGAGCCAGAGACCATGGACGCATCCATGACGCCGCACGGCTTCCTCGGAGTAGTGCGAGCAAGTGGGTTCGAAACGACATGATCCAATGAACAACGGACCGAGCAGCCGACGATACGCACGAACGCCCATCACCCAGAGGTGAACCAGCGGCCCGTCCAGCTCGCGGCCCAGCCGCGGCAACGCGGCCACATCACCCTTGTGATGTCGGGTGGTTTCGGAGCTGACGGCGGAGCGTGCGACGGTAGTCGTCCACCAGGACGGCAAATGGAACATCCAGGAAATCGCGCCGCGGCAGGACAACCAGGTCCAGACCAGCCGCCGGCTTGTGGTGTCGGAAGAGTTCACGCACCCGACGCTTCGATCGGTTGCGCCAGACGGCGCCACCCAGACGACGTGGCACGACAATACCCAAGCGAGTGTCCTTCAGAGCGTTCGGCCGGGCCACCAGCGTCATATATCGGCCCCCGACCCGCGCGCCACTCCGCTGGACCCGTAAGAAATCTGGCCGCCGCCTGATGCGTTCCCGACGGGGCAGCGTCCGAAGCATGCTTGCCTGACCCACGCCAGCGGCTCCACGTCGGGGTCCCCGGTCCTAGCCGGAGACAGTCAAACGTTGACGCCCCTTGGCCCGTCGCCGACTGAGCACACGCCGACCGGCTGGGGTACTCATACGCACGCGGAAACCGTGCGTCTTCTTACGATGTCTGTTGTTCGGCTGGAAGGTCCGCTTCATCTCTTTTTATCAACTCCTCAAAAACAGTGAGAACTGCTCATCATAACGACAGCCATTCAGCCGTGTCAACGGGCCGTTCACGCGTGTCGCCCAGAGACCTCCGCATGCTCCCGGACTGCTTCCCGGTGTCGTCTACCGGCAGCCCGCCGGCCCGCGTTGCGACGCGGCGCTTCGCTGTGCTACAGTCCCGACCTTGCAGCCGTCACTGGCGGCCTCCCCTTTAAAGTTTTCCACAACTGTGGAAAAAAATGTGGAAAGTCGACGACTTTTGTGATCGCGTGGTGCTGGTGTCTCCGCAGGAACGAAATTAAAACGTTATAAATTACATATTTGCAAGTGTTTACATGGTTTTTCACGTCCTGATCTCACTGGCCGCACCATCCGTGGATCACCCTACGGACCCCTCTATCAAGCGGTCTTTCGCGAGGTTTTCGTCATTGTGACCCCGGATCCAGCGACCCGCGTGGCCGAAAATCTCTGGGAGCAGATCCTCGCGCGGGTCGAGACCAAGGTAAACCGCCACAGTTTCTATACCTGGTTCAAACCCACCGCCTTCGTCGATGACGCGGGAGATACCGTCACAGTCCGGGTGCCAAATGACCTGTTCCGCGACTGGCTGACGAAGCACTATGCCGGAGTCATCAGCGAATCGGTCGACGAACTGAAGCGACAGGGTACGGAGATCGCATTCGTCACTGACAGCGCTCCGCCCGCGACTCCAAGTCTGCCCACACCTGACATCGCGGCCCCGACCCTCGGCCGGCCCCGCTCCATCGCGAGACTCAATCAGCGCTATACCTTTTCGAAGTTCGTCGTCGGTCCGTCGAATCAATTCGCACACGCCGCGACCCGCGCGGTGGCCGAAGCCCCCTCTCGCTCCTACAACCCGTTATTCATCTACGGCGGCGTGGGACTGGGAAAAACCCACCTAATGCACGCGATTGGGCAGTATCTCGAAACCCATTCTCCCCACCTCCGTTTGACCTACGTCTCGTCGGAACGATTCATGAACGAGATGATCAACGCGGTTCGGTATGACCGGATCCTCGAGTTTCGCGAGCAGTATCGAAGCATGGATATCCTGCTTGTCGACGATGTCCAGTTCCTCTCCGGCAAAGAAGGCACACAAACCGAGTTTTTTCACACCTTCAACTCGCTCTACGACGCACAAAAACAGATTGTCATCAGCAGCGACTGTCCACCTCACGAAATTCCCTCACTCGAAGAGCGCCTCCGTTCCCGCTTCGAATGGGGACTGATCGCCGACATTCACCCCCCGGATCTCGAAACAAAAGTGGCGATCCTGAAGAAAAAGGCGGAAGCCGAGACCGTCCCGTTGCCGGACAGCGTGGCGCTTTACATCGCCGGCAAGATCAAGTCGAACATTCGGGAGCTGGAGGGATCTCTTATACGGCTGATCGCGTATGCGTCGCTGACGGGGAGTCAGATCTCACTCCCCCTCGCGCAGGACGTCCTCCGAGACATTCTCGAACGGGACGATGCCCGTGTCACCATCGAGATCATCCAAAAACATGTCGCCAACTTCTACTCACTCAAGATCAGTGAACTGAAGGCGCGCAACAACTCCCGGTCGATCGCTCTTCCGAGACAAATATCCATGTATCTCTGTAAAAAGCTCACCACCTCGTCGCTCCCCCAGATAGGGAAGAGCTTTGGCGGCAAGCATCACTCGACCGTCATTCACTCCATCCGAAAAATAGAAAACAAGCGAAAGAACGATGCCGCGTTCAACACGGTCATCGACAACTTTTTACAGGCGTTCAGTTGACTCCGATCTACCAGAAAAAAGGGTCGAAGCCGCATCCGTGTCTGCCCAAACGTGGCAAATTTCCACAGGATCCGCAGATCCGATCTGTGCACGTGATGTGCATCCGCAACCTCTGTGACGCCGTCCCGTCTGATCACGCGATCCGACCGACATCCATCAACGAGATTTAAACAGCCTAAATAGTTGATATTAAACAACTTAAATGTTATTAAACCGTTTTCAACAAGACTATAGTTCCTTGATATAATTATAAGTCTCTCTCTTGTCCGTATAAAGACTCCGACGACACCCGTAAAACCGAGGGCCCCGCCGAGATGGAACTCACCGTTCGCAAAACTGAACTTCTTCGAGAGCTCCAGCTCTTCCAAGGCATCGTCGAACGCAAGAACACCATTCCGATTCTTGCGAATATACTCGTGGAAGCCGACGCAGGCGCAGACGCGGTTCGCCTGGCCGCGACTGATCTCGAAGTTGGACTACGTAGCCGGTGCGCCGCCACCATCACCAAGGGTGGAGCCATCACCCTGCCCGCCAAAAAACTCTACGAAATCGTTCGCGCCCTGCCCGACACTGAGGTGAGAATTACACAGTCGGCGGCCGGCGCAGTGAATGTCGCGGCCGACCACTTCAGCTCTCGAATGCAGACGCTCCAGCGGGATGACTTTCCGGCGTTGCCGGACGCTACCGGTGAAGGCACCGAGACGCTCCCGGGCCACATCCTGCGTGAGATGGTCACCAAAACCCAGTTTGCCATCACCGGTGAGGACACCCGATATTTCCTAAATGGCGCCCTGTTCTTGTTCACCGACCGGGCCATGAGCCTGGTTGCCACCGATGGACATCGACTTGCGCTCGTCTCATCCCCGCGCGACAGGACCGAGGCCGGGGCCTCCACCGATTCGGAACCGACGCCGGAGGCGCATGGTGACGCCGACGCGACACGTGTGATTCTGCCCAAGAAGACGCTCTGGGAATTGGCCCGGTTGCTCGGAGACGATGTCGAGACGGTGACATACGAGCGGGGCGAGAACCACCTGTTCTTCGACCTCGGTGGGCGGCAGCTGATTTCCCGAATGATTGACGCCCAATTTCCCGCCTATGAACGGGTTATTCCCAAAGGCAATGACAAACGCATTGAATTCGAGCGGGATCGGCTGACCAGTGCGATCAAGCGGGTGGCGCTTCTCTCGAGCGAGCGTTCTCGATCCGTGAAATTCCAGATCGATGATGGCAAGGTCGAGATTACCTCCAGTAGTCCCGAGGTCGGTGAAGCCTCGGAGGTGCTCACCGTCGACTACGACGGACCGGCGCTGGGTATCTGCTTCAATGCTCAATATCTGCTCGACTTCATGGCTGTGGCCGAGACGGAGAGTGTTGCGCTCGAGTTTAAAGACGAACTCAGTCAGGCGGTTCTCTCACCAGCCGGAAGCAACGGCTGTGATTACACCTACGTGATTATGCCGATGCGAATCTAGTCGCACGGCCAACCACAGCCCTATAACTCGGGAACTGCGGCGTCCGATACGGCTCCGCTCGCGAGGGCGACCGACATCCGGCGCTCGGAAAAGACAAAGAAGAAATGACGGAGTTGGAACCAGAAGAGCGTGGGAGCACGGTGCCTGTAACTGGTGAGGCTGACGTGCCAATCGCACCGGTAAAACCCACCGTGACCGAGGCCGACCTGGCCGACTATGGTGCGGACAAGATCAAGGTTCTCGAAGGACTCGAGGCCGTTCGCAAGCGTCCCGCGATGTACGTCGGATCGACGGGGACCCCCGGGCTGCATCATCTCGTCTACGAGGTCGTAGACAACTCCATCGATGAAGCGTTGGCCGGTTTCTGCGACGTTATCAAGGTTACGATTCACATCGATAACTCGATTACCGTGGTCGACAACGGCCGCGGTATTCCCGTGGACCTGCACGCAAGTGGTCGGCCGGCGGCGGAAGTCGTGATGACCGTGCTGCACGCAGGCGGGAAATTCGACAACGATAGCTACAAGGTGTCGGGTGGTCTACATGGCGTGGGCGTATCGGTTGTCAATGCGTTGTCAGAAACGGTGGTCCTCGAAATTTGGCGCAATGGCAAGGTCTACCAACAGAGCTATACCCGCGGCGTGCCGGACGGAGACCTCGAAGAAACCGGGATAACGAAACGCTGTGGCACGAAGCTGACGTTCAAACCGGACCACGAGGTGTTTGAGAGTGTCGTGTATAGCTTCGATACGCTTGCCCACCGACTTCGAGAGCTAGCGTTCCTGAATGCCGGCGTTCGCATCACGCTCGATGACGAGCGAGACGGCAAGAATCATAATTTTAGGTATGAGGGTGGAATTAATTCGTTTGTGCAGTACCTCAACCAGAATCGGGTTGCCGTCAACGCCGAACCGATCTACATGCGTGGCGAACGTCAGGGCATCGAGGCGGAGATCTCGCTCCAGTGGAACGACAGCTATACCGAGACGCTGCACGCCTTTGCCAACAATATCAATACCCAGGAAGGCGGTACGCACGTTTCTGGGTTGAAGGCCGCCTTGACACGTACGCTCAATAGTTATGCCACTCGTCAGAATCTTGCGAAAGACCTGAAGGAAAGTATAGGCGGCGACGACATCCGAGAAGGTCTGACGGCGGTAATCAGCGTCAAGATTCCACATCCCCAGTTCGAGGGTCAGACCAAGACCAAACTTGGAAACACTGAGGTCAAAGGCATCGTCGAGGCGATCATCAACGACTCTCTGGGCGCGTTCCTCGAGGAAAATCCGCAGATCGCCAAGCGGATTGTCAATAAGATCATCGACGCTGCACGGGCTCGGGACGCGGCTCGGAAAGCCCGTGACCTCGTTCGACGGAAGGGCGCGCTCGACAACAGCACATTACCGGGGAAGCTCGCCGATTGCCAGGAACGCGATCCTGCGAAATGTGAGCTGTATATCGTGGAGGGCGAATCTGCCGGGGGCTCAGCGAAACAAGGCCGGGATCGACTATTTCAGGCTATCTTGCCGATCAAAGGAAAAATTCTCAACGTCGAAAAGGCCCGCTTCGACAAGATGCTGGGCAGCGAAGAGATTCGCACGATGATCGCCGCGCTCGGGTGCGGAATAGGAAAGGACGACTTCAACCCAGAGAAACTCCGCTATCACCGCATCATCATCATGACGGACGCCGATGTTGACGGCTCGCATATACGGACGTTGTTGCTCACATTCTTCTATCGGCAGATGCGTGAGTTGATCGAACGTGGCTACATCCACATCGCGCAACCGCCGCTGTATCGCGTGAAGCGCGGTCGCAGCGAAACCTACGTCAAAGACGATCGAGAGCTCGAGTCGTGGCTTTTCAAGCGCGCGGCCGAGACGCGTGTGCTGAAACTGGGGACCCGGGAGTGGACGAGGAGCGACTTGGAGACGTTGCTACATCAGTTGGTGACGTTCCAGCGATACCGGGCGATCGTTGAGCGTCGGGGTCCCGGGTCCGACATTGTGCAGCAGTTGTTGATCCAGAACGCCGATGGGAAAGCGTTTTTTGTCGACCCCGAACCGCTCGCAGCACTCGCACGCGATCTGACGACGTCGCTACGGAGTGTCAGCGTTGACGTGGATGCGGAGCACAACGCCCACCAGTTGGTGGTTGAGGACCGCAGCGGCGGTTTCGCACGACGCCAGACGGTCGGGATCGAGTTTGTAGAGTCGGCCGAGTATCGCGCTCTTCTGGCTAGTTACCGCGCGACCGACGGGGTCACCGGTCCGATGGTCGTCGCGACCGTGCCGCGTGGTGACACCGCGGAGACCGCGTCCGATGGAATCGCCGAGGCCGCCGAGGCCAAAACAGGAGAGGTCCAAATTAGCGATATCGACGAGCTAGTCGATCATTTCCTGGCCGCGGGGCGGCGTGGCGTGGCCATCAACCGTTACAAGGGGCTCGGCGAGATGAATCCCAACCAGCTCTGGGACACGACGATGAATCCCGACAATCGGACGCTGCTACAGGTTCGCGCGGAAGACGATACCGAAGCCGACCTGATGTTTACCACGCTTATGGGCGACCAGGTCGAACCACGTCGCAAGTTCATCGAGGACAACGCGCTCGACGTCCAGAACCTCGATGTCTAGCGAAGCCCTGACGCCGGTTCGCCAACTGCCTGTAAGTGCTCGATCCTGAGACCCGAAGGTCGACGCCTGGAGACCCGGTTCCGGCACCGAACCGGTCAGAGTAATCCATATGTCCGACGCTCCCGATATCAACACGCCCGTCAACATCGAAGACGAGATGCGGCGCTCCTACATGGACTACGCCATGAGCGTCATCATCGGGCGTGCGCTGCCCGATGTACGGGACGGCCTCAAACCGGCCCATCGCCGGGTCCTCTATGGCATGCGCCTGATGGGCCTGGCCTCCAATCGTGCGTATCGCAAATGCGCCAAGATCGTCGGCGAGGTCATGGGGAATTTCCACCCCCACGGAGATGCCTCCATCTACGACACGCTCGTTCGGATGGCGCAGGGTTTCAACATGCGGTATCCCCTGGTCGACGGCCAGGGGAACTTTGGATCGGTCGACGGCGACCCGCCGGCGGCGATGCGTTATACCGAGGCGAAGCTGCGGCCGTTGTCGGATGACCTGATGGCCGATCTCGACAAAGAGACGGTCGACTTCGTCCCGAACTATGACGAGACCACCGAGGAACCCTCGGTGCTCCCCACGCCCTACCCGAATCTGCTCGTCAACGGGTCGTCGGGCATCGCGGTCGGCATGGCCACCAATATTCCGCCGCATAACTTGACCGAGATCATCGATGGCGTGGTCTGGACCATCGAACATCGGGAGAAAACGGACGAGGAGAAGCGGCGAGGGTTGCGCACCATCATCACAGGACCGGATTTTCCGACCGGTGGATACATCGTGGGGCGCGCCGGCATCGATTCGGCATACCAGACCGGCCGGGGTTCGTTGACCGTCCGCGGACGGTCGGAGGTTGAACCGATCGGACGAGGGGACCGGCAAGCGATCATCATCAATGAGATCCCCTACCAGCTCAACAAGGTCCGCCTGATCGAGAAGATCGCGGACCTCGTCCGTGACAAGTCACTCGAGGGCATCAGTGACCTGCGCGACGAATCGGACCGCGATGGCATGCGTATCGTCATCGAGCTCAAGCGTGGCGAGATGCCAGAGGTGGTGCTGAACAACCTCTATAAGCAGACACCCTTCCAGACCACCTTCGGCGTGATCATGCTGGCGATCGCAGGCGGTCGCCCACGGGTGCTCCCGTTGCTCGACATGGTGGAGCAGTTCGTCGCGTTCCGGCATGGCGTGGTGCGGCGACGTACCGAGTTCGAGCTTCGCAAGGCGGAGGCGCGCGCGCACATCCTCGAAGGACTCAAGATCGCACTCGATCACCTCGATGCCGTCATCACCCTCATCCGCGGCGCCCGGAATCCCGCCGAGGCACGAACCGGCCTGATGGCCCGTTTCGAGCTGAGCCAGATTCAGGCGCAGGCGATTCTCGACATGCAGCTGCAGCGGCTCACCGGGCTCGAGCGCCAGAAGGTGCTGGACGAGCTGGCTGAGTTGCTGCTCGTGGTCGAACGATTGCGCGAGATCCTCGGGAGCGAGGGGTTGCTCATGGGGATCGTGGTCGAGGAACTGCGCGCGGTGCAGGCGAAGTACGGCGACGAGCGGCGCACCGAGATCGTGGACGACCCAGGCGAGCTCCGTATCGAGGATCTGATCGTTGAAGAGGATATGGCGATCACTGTCAGCAACACGGGGTACATCAAGCGCACCGCCCTCACCGAGTACCGAAGCCAGCGCCGGGGCGGCAAAGGGCGGATCGGGATGCGCACGCGCGACGAAGACTTCCTTACCCATCTCTTTGTTGCATCCACCCATTCCTACATCCTCATTTTCTCCGACCGCGGGCGCGTCTACTGGCTGAAGGTCTACACGATACCGGACGTGGGTCCGAGCGGACGCGGGAAGTCGATCGCGAACCTCGTCTCGATGGAGTCGGGAGAAAAAATTGCGGCGCTCCTCGCCGTGCGTGAGTGGCCGGCAGAGGACGGAGAGCGCTACATCGTCACCGGCACACGACGCGGCATCATCAAGAAGACCGATCTGCGGGCCTTTCGGAATCCGCGGCAGGGCGGGATCATCGCCGTCGGCGTGTCCAAGGATGACGCCGTGATCGCGGCCGAGATCACGGATGGCCAAGGCCAGGTGTTCCTGGGCACTCGCGAAGGTAAGGCCATCCGATTCAAGGAGCAGAACGTCCGACCGATGGGGCGCATCGCTCGTGGGGTGCGCGGGATCAACCTGCGGGACCAGGACGAGGTGGTCGCGATGGCCGTCGTACGGCCTGGCGGAACCCTGTTGACGGTGACTGAGAACGGCTACGGCAAGCGGACCGAGCTGGACGAATACCGCGTGCAATCCCGAGGGGGACTCGGTATTATTAACATCCAAACATCGGCTCGAAATGGCCGTGTGGCAGGCATCGCCTATGTCGAGAACGAGGATGAGCTGATGCTCATCACTCAGCAGGGCAAAGTTCTTCGCATGGATACGAAGGACATCCGGCCGATTGGTCGGGCGACTCAAGGTGTACGCCTGATCGAGATCGACGAACAGGACCTGGTTGTTTCGCTCGCACGGTTGGTGGACGCCGCGAGTGACGACGAGGAGGAGCATTCCGATCCGGAACACGCGCCTGAGGCGGCCGGCTAGGGAGTCACCAGCGTCGGGGAACGGGGAACTTCCGACGCGCTAGTGCAAGGGGGGGGCGGTTTGATGTCTCGAACTAGAACAACGACGTTTCGACTCGCACTGTTTGCCGCATCGCTGATGCTATTGGTGTCTGCGTGCGGCGGCGCCGGGCCCGAGCAGACACTGATTCGGACCTACTTCAGTGCATCCAATGTTGGTGACCGTGGCTCGCTTGTCAACATCACGATGTTCCGCTGGAATGCCGACGAAAGAGGGACCGTCAGAGCCCCCACCGTAAACACCGTGAGTGAAGAGCGCAGCCGACCACTTCGGGTCAAAGAGCTGACCCAGGCCGTGGCTGATGCGCAGACCGAAGAAGAGGCCTTCACGCAAGAGAAAATCGCCTATCAGGACGAGAACTTCGAGGCGATCAACCGTGTCCTCGAAGCCGAGCGCGACGACGAATCCGTTGCCTCGGGTGACGGCGACGTGCAGGAAGCGTGGACCGACTGGCGCAATCGGACGATGGAACATTCAAAATCCGTCTCCGACGCCAGGCTGGCGCTCTCGAATGAGGAGGATACGGCGACGCTGAGCGTCTACAACGACCGCGATCCGAAGGATCTGTCCCAGTTCGATGGTGAGATCGTCACCAAAGATGTCTCGGTGACCGCCACCGTCGAGCTCGATGGCAACTCGAGCGAGCAAGAGTTGACGGTTACGCTGCAACGGACGATTCTAGCGAATGGCGACGAGCCGATCGAAGGCCGCTGGGTCATCGCCAACGTCAGCTAGCCGGTCCGGGTCTCGCGCCGATCGCCGGGTTCCGTCTCAGGCCCGATCCTTCGCTTGCGTGGGGTCGGGCCTTTCAATTTGGCGTAGGACCCTGATTTCGATCAGTCCTTGACCGGACCGCTCGACAACTTCCGATTCTGCCGCCGTCTGGCCGCCTCCCACATGCCGGAATCCCCAGCGACCGAGATGGCGAGTCCCCCGCCGACCCGCACCCGTGTGCTCCAGTTGGTCGGGGCCGTGCCGTTCAGCTTGGTGCTCTTTGGGTTCTGGCTGCTCCTGTCTCCCAAGCGCGATAGTTTTCATCTCGGTCTCGGCGCGGCGACGGCCCTCGTTGTGGCGGTGCTGGCGGCACGATTGGTCGCGCAGCCACCCGCACTCGGGTCGACTGCCGGTGACCAAACGTTGCGGCAGATGCCGTGGCATCGGTTTGGCCGGTACCTACCCTGGCTCGGTACGCGGGTTGTGGTGGCGAGCCTCGAGGTCGCCTACATCGTGCTCCACCCACGTCTGCCCATTAGTCCGCGCATCGTGCGGATCACGGCTCGGTATCCGCACACGCTCGCACGACTGACCTTGGCGAATTCGATCACCTTGACTCCCGGGACCGTCACGCTGGACGTCGAGGGTGACACCTTCGTCGTGCACGCGCTGACCGACGAGGGGGGCCGCGCCACGCAGGACGGCGCGATGGCCGACCGGGTCGCGTCGCTCTTCCACAGACCGGACGGACCGACGGGGGCCTAACGTCGTCATGCCCCTCTTTCTCGGTGGGATCGCGGTCGCCTTGGCCCTGGTCATGGTGCTGTCGTTGTATCGCGTGATCAGCGGCCCGTCCGTGTTTGATCGACTCACTGGTCTCGGTCTGATCGGCAGCAAGACCATCGTGCTGCTCGTGGTGTTGGGCGCCTGGAACGAGCGTGTCGACCTCTTTGTCGATATCGCGCTGTCCTACGGGCTCATCAGCTTTGTCGGTACCTTGGCGCTGGCCAAGTACTTCGAAATCTCCGGGAGCCCCGAATGACAGTGGTCGCGATGCTGATGCTGGTGGTTGGGTTCGGGTTCATCCTGGCCGGGGTCATCGGCATTCTCCGACTGCCCGACTTCTATTGCCGTCTCCATGCGATGGGCAAATGCGATACCCTCGGCGTCGCCCTCATGCTTGGGGGGGTGGCCGTGCTCGAGGGGTTTTCCTTGACGAGTTTAAAGCTGCTGCTTGTCGTCGCGTTCGTCTCGCTTGCCAACCCCACGGCGACCCATGCCCTCGGACGGGCGGCGGTCCGTTCCGGCCTGCGGGCGTGGACGACGGAGGACCCGGGGTCATGATCGAGATCCTGGCGCCGCTGTTTCTGTCGCTGATGGTGGTCTGCGCGGTGGCCGCGCTCAGCGTGAAGGAACTGCTGTCAGCGGTGACGATTTTCGGGGCCTTCAGCTTCTTCTCCGCCGCGTTCTTTGTGGTGCAGGACGCGCTGGACGTCGCCTTTACAGAGGCGGCCGTCGGGGCGGTGATCACCACCGTGTTCTTTGTCTGCGCGATCAAGCGGACAACCGGGAGGTCGATATGATCGGCCGGCTGGCTGTGCTGCTTCTTATCCCGGCTTTCGTTGTCCTTCTGCAGGCGGCGGCCGAGTTGCCTGCGGTCGGTGACGGCGACTCGCCCGCGTTTACCCACGTCGCGCCCTATTACCTCGAGCATGCGCACGAGGAGACCGGCGCCCCGAATTTCGTGACCGCGGTCCTCGCCGACTATCGGGGCTACGACACGTTCGGCGAGCTGACCGTGATTTTCACCGCCGGTCTGGCCTGCCTGCTCATCCTCGGCACACGGGACGAGCCGCCTGCACCTCGGGACGAGGACGTCGCGTGAAGTCCAAGTTCGGAAGCCCCGTACTCGATGCGTCAGCCAGACTGCTGGCGCCGTTCATGTGGCTCTTCGCCGCCTACGTGCTGGTTCATGGGCATGACAGTCCCGGTGGCGGGTTTCAGGCGGGGGTCATTCTGGCGGCCTCGATCATCATGCTACGGCTGGTGCGCGGCGAGGCCAGCCCGCCCGGCCTGACATCACGGGGCGCGTTGACATTCGCGTGCGCCGGACCGCTGATCTACGGCGGCATCGGTATCGTCAGTCTGCTGTCGGGCGGCAACTTTCTCGACTACGGGGCGCTGCCGTTGCCGATGGATCCGGTGCAGATTCGCGTCATCGGCACCCTCGGGATTGAGACGGGTGTCATGATCGGGGTCACCGGGGTGATGGTCCTGATCTTCGACGTGCTGGCGCCGTGGGATGACGGCACCGTTTAAGGACCAGGGTCCTAAGAGTGCGTTGCAGAATTACGGCGGTGTCGTAATTCTGCAACGCGCTCTAAGCGACGTCATCGTCTGAGTCTGGAGAGGACGCCACGACCATGAGTCAATTGGGCGCGGGACAATTGCAATACGCGCTGGCGGCGGTGCTGCTGCTGATCGGCGTGTATGGCATGTTGGTGAAGACGAACTTCGCCCGCAAGCTGATGGCCATGAATGTGATGCAGGTGGCGGTCATTGTCTTCTTTATCTCGCTGGCGGTCCGTACCGGCGGCACCCCGCCGATCGAAATCGAAGTCGAGCATGAGGTCGCCCCGGCCTACGCGAATCCGTTGCCCCACGCGCTCATGTTGACTGCGATCGTCGTCAGCGTGAGTACGACCGGTGTCGCGCTGGCTCTCTTGATCCGTATTCATCGTCGCTTCAACACGCTCG
>Ga0066376_10003275_pt1 | contig 14643 bp, 13 predicted proteins | sample Knorr_S15_td_Bot_FD_77009 | JGI IMG/M metagenome (GOLD analysis project Ga0066376, IMG submission 77009) | Marine microbial communities from Southern Atlantic Ocean transect - Knorr_S15_td_Bottom_ad_5009_LV_A | ecosystem: Environmental > Aquatic > Marine > Oceanic | place: Southern Atlantic... | reverse complement strand
TTTGAAAGAAAAACACCATCTGGTTTTTTCGCCAAAACTTCACTGGCGGGTGTTTGCGCCGGGACAACCGTTAGGTGACAACCTGACTCCGCAAGAATTCTTAATATATTTCGCTTCACACCAAAATCGTAAGCAACCACATTACAGGTCTTATTATTCGATGATTTTTTGGCAGACCTCGCCTCAGGCAGGCCATGTTTCAAGGACCATGTCCCCTGCGACCACTCATAGCTTTCCTGGGTTGAAACAACCTTGGCCAGATCCGTACCCAACAAACCAGGGAAACCCCTGGCTGCCTCAATAGCTGTTTGCTCATTTATCTTGCCTGCAACGATGCAGCCTTTTTGCGCACCCTTCTCACGTAAGATACGAGTGAGTCGACGTGTATCAATATCCGCAATCGAAATCACCTTATTTCGTTGCAGATAAACATCTAAAGATTCACTCGAACGCCAGTTACTTGCCTGAAACGGTAAATCACGAATCACCAGACCACTGGCAAATATTTCACTGGATTCTTCATCTTCAGCATTGGTGCCAACATTACCAATGTGCGGTTGAGTCAGGGTAACGATCTGCTGGCTGTAGGATGGATCTGTCAGAATTTCCTGATATCCGGTAATTGCAGTATTGAAAACGACTTCGCCCACGGTTTGCCCGTTAATACCAATGGATTTACCATAGAAAAGGCTGCTATCTTCTAATGCCAGCAACGCCGTGTGATTCAAAAAATTCCTCCGGACACAATAAAAAGGGAGCAACCAGAGGGGTTACTCCCAGCAATTCAGATGCCCTGAATTCTACTTGAGATCGCCCTGTTTTGTCTATGCAAGATTGCTTATACCCTTTGGATACGGCGAATTGATTTTAGAGAAATAGAACGGTTTTTAGAGACTTTTACGCGAAGTGAAAAGACATGCGACACAAGGATTGCTCGTGCAAAGCCCTCTTTTAAATAATAATACATGCACCATGACAAAAACATATCCAGTCTGTCACAAAGAAGATGTTCCAGAAAATGGTTCTAAAGGGTTTTCTCTTCTGGCACGTTCAGGAGAAATCGAATTTTTCGTCGTGCGTAAAAATAATCACTACTTTGCCTATGTGAATTCATGCCCGCATACAAATATCAATCTAGAATGGCTGCCAGATCAATTTCTGGATAGCAAGAATGAATTGATCCAATGCTCACTACACGGGGCAAAGTTTAATATTGCAGATGGCTACTGTATTTTTGGTCCGTGCCTGGGCAAAAAATTAAAGTCACTCGAGATTCGTACTGAAAACGATCAACTACAGTTGATTACAGGCTACTGAAAAAAATGACTAATCTTTATGCATTCTTAATCATCCAGGGGTATCGAAGGGACAATATTTGTGTCACTACTATATTCCAGATTTTCGTACGGTATGTTACCAGTAGGTGGCCCGTCAGTAATCTGCCACTGACCGTTTTCATTCTGCTATTTATATACCTGTGTTTTTGTCGGGGCAGGCTCAAGCGACGTGCCTTTTACCCACGGCTGCCAAACATCAGGATTAAGATATAAATATGCTCCTGCGCCTGATAATACGATTAACAATATAATAATAAATTTCATTTTTTCAAAACCTGTTAAAAGATTATTTCATCCATTTTTTCATGGAGTTATTGCATTTATCTCATATTTTGCTTGTAATTGTCATTAAATGCGTCAAATATTAGACCCCTTCAGGTATTTAGTAAGAAAAACAGGGGCGTATCATCATCCGGGGGATAAAAGGATAGAAGGGGATAAAAGGATAGAAGGTTAAATACCTCTGAAGCAATTTTTTGCGGCGGTTGTATATGAGCACCAAAAAAAGTAAACACCATTTAAATTCGCTAAAACCGGGTCACCTGATTCATTGGTACGAAATCATTGAAATTCTGGGAGAAGGCGGTTTTGGCATCACCTATCTCGCCCGAGATAACAACCTCAATCATGAAGTTGCGATAAAAGAATATATGCCCTCTGATCTGGCCACCCGCAATAATGACGATGGATCGGTGCACCCTATCTCCTCTGAGAAGAAAGAAGCCTATCACTGGGGGCTGGAACGTTTCCTTGATGAAGCAAAAACCATTGCCCAATTCCAACATCCAAATATCGTCAGAGTCCGTAGTGTCTTCGAAGCAAAGAATACTGCGTATATGGTGATGGACTACGAAATGGGTGAAAGCCTTCATGAAATATTAATGCGCAGAAAAACGCTAGATGAAGAGGATATAAAAAATATTATCACGCCCATCATCGATGGTATCAGGGTCGTTCATGCTGCAGGAATCATCCATAGAGACATTAAACCAGCAAATATTTTTCTACGCATAGATGGTGATCCCGTATTACTGGATTTTGGTTAAGCCCGTGAATCTCTCGGTCTGACAAAACAGTCAATGACCAGTATTGTCTCCAGAGGATATGCGCCAATTGAACAACATAATACCGGAGACGAGTTACAGGGTTGCTGGACAGATATCTACTCACTTGGTGCAACCCTGTATCGTTGTATTGCTGGTGTACCACCTTCAGATGCCATTGACAGAAGTGCATCTATCAGCCTTGCATCGCGAGACACCTATGTCTCCGCACTGGAATTTGGTGAAAATGGATATTCAGAAGGATTGCTTAAGGCCATCGATGATGCCATGCAATTTAAAATACAGGACAGGCCACAAAACATCACGGAATGGCAACTTAGTTTTGCTGGCAAACAAACAAATAATTCTTTGAGTGAGACGATTGAACCTGATACAGAAGCATTAGATATGTTGAGCTCGACGTTACAGGCTGCTGACAGTGGTGATGTATCTGCCATTTCCAACCTTGGATTTATGTACGTTAAAGGTATTGGCATTGAAAAGAATGAAGAGAATGGTCTGAAGTGGTATCGCAAAGCTGCTGAACTTGGACATTTAACTTCACAATTTAATTTAGGCGTGATGTATGCGAAAGGCCGTGGTGTTGAACAAAATTATGTTGAATCATTAAAATGGTACAAGATGGCTGCTGAGCAGGGCGACCTAACAGCACAATCAACAATAGGCATGATGTTTGCGAAAGGCATTGGCTGTAAAAAGGATAGCGAAGCTGCTCGTACCTGGTACCAAAAAGCCGCCTCCAAGGGCGATGTTAATTCACAATACAATCTTGGTAATATGTATGCAAAAGGGATAGGCACGGATATCGATGAGTTCGAAGCCTTTCGCTGGTATCAGAAAGCTGCAGAGCAAGAACACCCAAATGCCCAGTTAAACCTGGCTTATATGTACGGAAAGGGTCAGGGCGTTGAACGCGATGATACAAAATCCTTTGAATGGTATCAAAAAGCTGCTGAGCATGGTCAGGCAAATGCCCAGTTCAACCTTGGGGTTATCTATGCAAAGGGCAGAGGCACAAATACGGATGCAGTATTATCAAAAGAGTGGAACCAGAAAGCCGCTGAACAGGGCAACGAAAATGCAGAGCGGGCATTACAAAGATCATAAGTTGCTGACAGGATGAAAATAACAACTAATACCCAAACTACTTGGAAATGCAGGCTTCAGAGTAGTTTGGGTATATGCTAACTTAAATAGTCACCTCAAATGGAGATAGAAGCATGAGCCCTCGTGATATGTCAGACCAAACACGTATTCAATTTCGCAGAAGTGAAATCATTGAGAAGGATACAATCTATACAGCAGCTTCCAAAATATATGTTGCCTTCATAGGTCAGGGGCTGGTCAATGATGAAAATTACAAGGATATGATGAAAAAATCAGTCGGCCAGGCGATTGACCTGGCACTGGTAACCGACATGATAGTTGCAACAGCTGGAGACAGAGGCCAAACATTTTAGTGTTGATGTCCCAGCATAAATAAACAGGCTATATATTCTTAATATAAAAAACAGACTTTTACATCTCTGCATTAATAATTTCTGAGTTATTGGTCGTTACCATATAACAACTATTTCCAACTGTTTTTAATGACCCTTTATGCAGGAATGTCGCTCAGATTTCATTAGCTCAGATCTCTCATTTTTATCAAGCTACGATGTTTACAGAGCAAATCAGCGTGGCTTTTATATATCCGACACAAGCTCAATTATACTTGCTTACTTAAACCTGAAATCCAGAATTTCCAGCTCCAGATCACCGGCTGGTCTCTCCCATGACACAGTATCATCTGCTTTCTTCCCGAGTAGTTCTCTGGCCAGTGGTGAAACCCAACTGATAAACCCGGCTTCAGGATCTGCTTCGTCCTCACCGACAATTGTAAAAACGTATTCCTGATCATTTTCATCAATCAATTTTACCGTTGCACCAAAACGAATTTCTTGAGATTTCTGTGTAGATATATCGACAGGGATAGCGCACTGTATGCGTTTTTCTAAATAATGCAATTCAGCTTCAATAGGCTTAATGCGATTTTTTGCAGATAGATCATCTTGCTTTTTAAGTAAACTATGTTCTTGTCTTAACGCAATGACTGTGGATTGCATTTTTTCCAGACCTGTTTGAGTCATGTAGTTTGGATGATCACTCTGTGGGCGTTCAGGTAGATCTGAATCAGCCTGATCTCCATCCGGTTCTTTAACAAAGGCTCGGCTCACGAAAATTTCTCTCTTAAATATTTCACTCTATTTTACTTATATCTGGAAGATACATTTTTTTCTTATCCAGTTTGTAGCTCCATGGCAGATTACTGTTCTTCCAACCATTAAGAATGCGCTTGCCATTCTTTGCCGTGTCACCCTCATAACCATCGACTACTGAATAAACATTCGTAAAACCTGCCTCGGTCAATAAATCAGCAGCGGATGCACTCCTGCCTCCCGAACGGCACATTAAAAACACCTTGTCGTCCTGAGTGAGTCCTTTTTCTTCAAGTCTCTGTTTAACAGCACTGAGAAAATTCTGGTTTTTTGTCATCTTGAAATTGCCCCAATCATCATTCCATGTCATGGGTTCGTCCATGAACATATATGGTACATTTGCATCGGCCACCGTGGGCATCCCCACAACTGCTATTTCGGATCTTGTACGGACATCGAGAAATAATATCTCGTTGCCTTCCGATTGAATCTCGTCGAAGGCTTCACTGGAAGTTATATAAAGCCCGACCCTGGTCTGTTTATATTCTGGAATATCATTCTTATCACCTGCAGATACACTGGAAATACATATATAACCGAATAATAAAGTCATTACTGCAACTCTTAACATTTCGAATCTCCGTAAATTATTAAAATGTTGTAATTCTTTTCTCAAGTATAAGACAAGAAATTAATAATGCGTTCACTAAGTTTTACCTGGAGATATATGCTTCGGGAAATGAACTAATATCAATTCCCCAAACCACAGGTAACAAAAACATGACAAACAGGCTTATCAGAACCACACCGATTAAATTCAGCCAGATGCCAGCCTTCATCATTTGTGGAATGGTGACATAACGACTACTGAAAATAATCGCATTAGGGGGTGTTGCTACAGGCAACATAAATGCGAATGAGGCAGCAATCACTGTTGCTACCATTAAACCATAAGGGTGAATCTGCATGGCTCCCGCCAATGCAGCCATAATCGGTAGCGTCAGCGATGCAGTTGCTGTATTTGATGTGAGTTCTGTTAGAAATATGACAAGCAAAGTCACAACAGCGATGATGAAAAGAATATTACTTCCTTGCAGAACAGATAGTTGACCGGCAAGGAAAGTTGTCAGTCCTGTTTCACTAAAGCCTTTTGCCAATGCAAAACCACCACCAAACAAAATTAGAATATCCCATGGAATTGTCACAGCCGTCTTCCAGTCGAGCAAAAATTCACGTTGATGCCAGTTAGATGGGATCACAAATAATACTAATGCACCTGCCATTGCAATCGTAGAATCTTTAATCAATTGCAATGCTTTGATATCCAGCACTCCTCTTAATATCCAGGCTGCGGCCACACTACAAAACACGAACAACACTTTCTTTTCCTGAGCACTGATTTTGCCCAGCGCTTTTATTTCTTTACGGATGGTTGCTTCGCCACCGGGCAAGTGATCAATTTCACTGGGATAAGCAATCCTGGTTAAATAAAACCATGTGATCGCAAGCATTACTATTGCCAATGGAACCCCGAATGACATCCATTGCAAGAAATTAATACTGATGCCATAAGTATCTTCAACTATCCCGACAAAAACCAGATTCGGCGCCGTACCGATTAGAGTAGAGATACCACCAATGGATGCGGAATAACCAATACCTAACATCAGCGCGATACCAAAACGGAAATGACCTTCACGAGTATCAATATTATGCATTGACTCATCAGCATCTATCTCTTTAGCAATTTGATGTAAAACTGCCGGACCCACAGTCAACATCATCATGGTCGAGGCCGTATTACTGATCCACATAGAGAGAAATGCCGTGGCGATCATAAAGCCGAGGATAATGCGATCAGGTGTCATGCCGACAATGCGGATCGTATTTAATGCGATTCGCTGATGTAGATTCCATCTCTCAACAGTCACCGCGATCATAAATCCACCCATAAACAGAAATATCAAATGATGTGCATAAGACTGTGTAACATCTGCCGGCGACATAACACCAAACAGAGGATATAAAACAATGGGAATTAATGCAGTTGCAGGTATGGGTATAGCTTCCGTTATCCACCAGATTGCCATTAGCACAGCGACCCCCGCGACCATCATCCCCTGTTCGCTCAAGCCCTCCGGTTGAGGGACAAACATTAATATAAGGAACAACAATGGCCCTAGAATTAAACCAAAGGTCGAACGATTCATGACAGATACCTTGTTATCTTCAGAATAAAGTTAAGAGACATTATTCTAATTAAGATAATCCATCAAAACACGGTAAGTGAAACCCCAAAGCGGCACGCCCTCTAACATTACGTATGAAAAATTATGTTCCGGGTAATCTGGAATAACAAGATCATCTTTATGCACACTCATGTCTTTAAGATGCTCAATTTCCTGCCATCGTGCGTCTTCCATCTCAGTATTATCCAGCCGTAATTCTCCTTTATCTTTAACCTTCCAGAGAAAGGGAGCAACCATCACAGAAAAACCAGAATAGTTCCCCGCAAAAGCATGAGGCAAAGTCATGATAAGTTCGTCTCGAGTTAATCGATAACCACATTCTTCGTAGGTCTCGCGAATACTGGTATCAAGTAAATCCTTATCACCCTCTTCCCATCGACCACCAGGGAAAGCCCACTGACCAGACCATGGATCATTCGTGTTTTTGGCACGCTTTAATAAAAGTACAGAAGGTGAATCACATTCCGTAATAATTAAAGCAACTGCAGCACTTACTTTCACTTCACTCATACGGAAATGATAACATTATCAAACAAAGTGTCTCTTAAACCCTGGTTATACAGAATAATCATTGATTCGATCTGTCTCGAAATAGATTAAACTCTATTTCATGACAACTTCTGATAAATTCTACGAAGATCTTGAAGGATTTGTTGAATTCTCACAATTTACTCAATTAGATTGGTATCGCCCGCTCCCTTCTACCTGGCTTATACTCATTACAGATGTGAAAGGTTCTACCGCCGCTATTGAAGAGGGTCTTTATAAAGAAGTAAATTCATTGGGCGCCGCATCGATCGTTGTCTTATTAAATGCCGTTGCACCGTTAAAAGTACCTTATGTATTTGGTGGTGATGGTGCCACGGTATGTATTCCTCCTTCCAGTAAGGCAGCTGCAGAATCAGCATTGGTTGCTGCGAAACAAATGGCAAAAAATAATTTTAGCCTGGATCTGCGAATTGGCATGATTGCAATGAATGACATTGAAACTGCCAGTCGTCAGATACTCGTTGGTAAATATCAACCCTCAACTCATTTTCAGCAAGCCATGTTTCAGGGAGATGGTTTGAGTTATGCTGAATCATTGATTAAAGATCCAAAGATAGATAATCCCTATATTATTTCCGAAGAACAGATAGAAGCAGATGGAAGTTTTGAAGGATTTGAATGCCGCTGGAATGAAATCCACAGCCCACATGAAGAAACTGTCGCAATCCTGGTGCAAGCACTTGATGCAGAGATCGCTGCAAAAGAAATCATCTGTAACGAGGTCTCTCAGAAGATATTAGAACTATATGGAGATGAAAAGGAGCATCATCCACTGCGTATGGAAAATCTTTCTTTAACTAACTCTGTTAAAAAACTTTCGACCGAAGTGAAGGTGCGCGTCACCTCTTTAAACCTGTGGAATCATTGTCGATATACACTGAAGCTTGAATTCTTATCATGCCTTGGTCGATACTTTATGCATAAAAAAGTTAAGACAGAAAACACTGATTGGGGACACTATCAACAGACACTGATTGCGAATACTGATTATCGTAAATTTGATGAGGTATTACGTATGATTATTTCAGGGACTATGGAACAAAGAAAACAGTTAACGGCTTACCTCGAACATCTGCGTGAACAAAGAAAGATTGTTTTCGGGATTCATGCCTCAGCCAAAGCGTTGATGACGTGCCTGGTATTTAATCATGAGAATGATCACATCCATTTCCTGGATGGCTCGAATGGGGGATATACTATGGCTGCTAAAGCAATGAAACGACAATTAAAAGAACTTTAATAGATTTATTTCAAAGTGTAATTAATCTATTTCTAGAAACCCAGAACATCCTGCATATCAAACAGACCACTTTCTTTATCAGCAAGCCACTGCGCAGCACGCACTGCACCTAAGGCAAAGGTTTTTCTGGAAGTTGCTTTATGCGTAATTTCAACGCGTTCGCCTGCCGAGGCAAACATGACAGTATGTTCACCAACAATATCACCAGCACGAATGGTTTCAAAACCAATGGTGTTTTTATCACGTTCTCCAGTGATACCTTCACGACTATAAACTGCACATTCTTTTAGATTACGTCCTAGCGACTCTGCGATCACTTCACCCATACGTAACGCCGTGCCGGAAGGCGCATCTTTTTTATGCTTGTGGTGTGCTTCGATAATTTCAATATCGCTATCATTGCCAATAACCTGCGCAGCCATCTCCACTAATTTCAAACAGAGATTCACACCAATACTCATGTTAGGTGCGAAGACAATGGAAACATCCCGAGCTACCTTGTTAATCAGTTCTTTTTGACTGTCATCAAGACCCGTCGTGCCTATCACCATACTCTTGCCAGCAGTATGACATTTTTCAAGATTATCTGTGAATGATGTGGCCACTGTAAAATCAATGAGCACATCAAACTGATCTGTAACTTTAGAAATATCATCCGTGATCGTAACACCGATATGACCAATCCCTGCTTGCTCGCCTGCATCGACACCAATCAGGGAAGAACCACTATATTCAATAGCAGCTCCTATATCGACATTATCTGTCTCATTACACACTTCCAGAATGGTTTTACCCATTCTGCCTGCTGCACCACAGATCCCGATTTTAATTGCCATGAATATTTCTCTGCTTAATTAATTTCAAATATTTTTACTTGAGATCTTTGCACGAAATAGATTTTTCGCCAGAGTGGCGTTAAAAATGAATCGTACAAAGGTTTCAACTCGTCATGTCGTCAAAAAATTCTTAACCCCATTCAACCATGATGAAGTTTGCGGACTATGTTTTGTTCCACCCTCTCCCATGGTACGTTCAAGATCTTTAAGTATTTCCTTTTGTTCTTTAGTGAGATTGACTGGTGTCTCGACAACCGCACGACAAAATAAATCTCCTTTGGAAGAAGAACGTACTGATCTTACACCCTTACCTCGCAGACGAAATAATTTCCCACTCTGGGTTTCAACAGGAATCTTTAACTTGATACGTCCATCCAATGTTGGCACTTCAAGCTCACCGCCCAATGCTGCAGTTGTATAGCTGATCGGTACATCACAATAGAGATTGGTGTCGTCTCTGGTGAATATCGCATGCTCTTTTACATTGACATGCACATACAGATCACCTGGCGGCCCACCATTTTCTCCGGCTTCCCCTTCATTTGATAAACGAATGCGATCTCCATTATCAACACCGGGCGGCACTTTCACTGAAATTGTTTTGGTGTCTTTAACCCTGCCTTTTCCATGACAAGTACTACAGGGATCTCTAATGATTTTACCTTGTCCACGACATTGTGGACAGGTCTGTTGCAAGGAAAAAAATCCCTGTTGCATACGCACCTGACCCTGACCTGCACAGGTAGGACAAGTCGCTGGTGTGCTGCCTTTCCTTGCGCCTGAGCCGCTGCAACCATCACATTCGACAAGTTTTGGAATTCTGATTTTAACTGTCGTTCCGGCAACAGCATCTTCAAGATTTAACTCCATGTCATAACGTAAATCTGCACCACGATAAACACGTTGTCTACCTCCACCTCGGGCACCACCACCGAAAATGTCGCCAAAGACATTATCAAAGATATCACCGACACCTGCACCGAAACCCGGGCCGGCACTATTATCAACACCTGCATGTCCGAACTGGTCATAGGCCGCACGTTTACGCTCATCGGACAATATATCGTGGGCCTCTTTTGCTTCCTTGAATTTTTTTTCTGCAGTCGCATCTCCCTCATTTCGATCTGGATGATGTTTCATCGCCAATCGTCGGTATGCCTTTTTCAATTCAGCATCGGTCGCATTCTTTGCTACGCCAAGTACCTGGTAATAATCTCGTTTTGCCATTTTGTATTATGTTCAGATCCTGAATCCCATTAACCTTGTCAGTAAATATATCTTATCAATCTTTTAAAGGAACCTCTGATCAAGTCTGGGTCGAACAGATTGCAGGTTAAAATATTCTGGTTCAAGGCGTGAAACGCGCGTGATAGCAGGGCTATTGCGAAGTTTTACAACGCAGAAACAGGATATTTTAATCGCAAGATGTCGATTCATGACTTGATCAGAGGTTCCTTAAATCTTCATCACGCAAACAAGCCCGAAAGAAAAGTCTTCTCTTTCGGGCTGTGCCATGATTTCTTCAAACCATGCTTACCTTATACAAACCCCATCCATTTCGATGGGATTCAATGATGATAGCTTACTTATCGTCGTCTTTGACTTCCTCGAACTCGGCATCGACCACATCATCCTCAGAATCAGCACTGCCTTCGGTCGCGCCAGTTGTTTCAGACTGTCCCTCCTCAGCACTTTGCTGATAGACACGTTCGGCTAATTTTCCGGCAATTTCTGTCAGCTTCGTAGTTTTCTCGTCAATCGTTTCCTTACTGTCACCCTTCAAGGCTTCTTCAACATCTGCAATCGCAGCTTCAATATCTGTCTTTTCCTGTTCTTCAACCTTGTCACCCAGTTCCTCGACAGACTTTCTGGAAGCGTGGATCATATTGTCTGCCAAATTACGAGACTCGACCATTTCCCTGGCCAGGCGGTCTTCTTCGGCATGAGCCTCAGCATCCTTGACCATTTTTTCAACCTCTTCATCCGAAAGGCCACTGGACGCCTTGATGACGATAGACTGTTCCTTGCCGGTTGCCTTGTCTTTAGCAGAGACATTCAGAATACCATTTGCATCAATGTCAAAGCTGACTTCAATCTGTGGCACACCACGTGGAGCCGGTGGAATATTCGACAAATCGAATCGTCCCAAAGATTTATTGCCTGCTGCCATATCACGCTCACCCTGCAAGACATGCACGGTCACAGCGCCCTGATTATCTTCAGCAGTAGAGAAGACCTGACTGGCATTGGTCGGGATGGTTGTATTCTTGTCGATTAACTTGGTCGTAACGCCACCCATGGTTTCGATACCCAGAGACAATGGCGTCACATCCAGCAACAGAACATCTTTGACGTCACCACCTAATACACCAGCCTGGATCGCTGCACCAACAGCTACAGCTTCGTCAGGATTAACATCTTTACGTGGTTCCTTGCCAAAAAATTCCTCTACCTTCTCCTGCACCTTCGGCATACGCGTTTGACCACCGACCAGAATCACGTCGGTAATATCAGTGGTAGTCAGTCCTGCATCTTCCAGGGCAATACGACAAGGGCCGATGGTACGATCAACCAAATCTTCGACCAGTGATTCCAGCTTGGCACGCGTTATCTTGATATTAAGATGCTTCGGGCCACTTGCGTCTGCCGTTATATACGGTAAATTAATATCGGTTTGCTGAGTTGAAGATAATTCAATCTTGGCTTTTTCTGCAGCTTCCTTGAGTCGTTGCAAAGCCAGTGGGTCATTATGCAAATCAACGCCCTGCTCTTTTTTGAATTCGTCACAAATGAAATCAATGATACGTAAATCAAAATCTTCACCACCGAGGAAGGTATCACCATTGGTCGATAACACTTCAAACTGGTGTTCGCCATCAATCTCGGCAATTTCAATAATGGACACATCAAAGGTACCACCACCCAGATCGTAAACTGCAATCTTGGCATCACCTTCTTTCTTATCCATACCAAATGCTAATGCTGCAGCCGTTGGTTCGTTAATGATGCGCTTTACATCAAGACCGGCAATCTTACCCGCATCCTTGGTCGCCTGACGCTGTGAGTCATTAAAGTACGCAGGTACAGTCACAACAGCTTCGGTCACTTCTTCACCAAGGTAATCTTCTGCCGTCTGCTTCATTTTCATCAACACACTGGCTGAGATTTCTGGAGAGGCCATTTTTTTGCCATTGACTTCAACCCAGGCGTCACCATTATCGGCCTTGACGATCTTGTAGGGTACCATGTGGATGTCTTTCTGCACCACATCCTCATCAAAACGACGACCAATCAAACGCTTAACAGCAAACAGAGTGTTCTCTGGATTTGTAACTGACTGGCGTTTGGCGGATTGCCCAACCAGAACCTGATCACCTTCTGCATACGCAACGATAGACGGTGTCGTTCTTCCACCTTCACTATTTTCAATTACCTTGGGCTTACCGCCTTCTAATATTGCGACACAGGAATTTGTCGTTCCAAGGTCAATTCCAATTATTTTACCCATCTGATGTTCTCCAAAACTGCTATACATTAATTAAAAATATATGTAATTCTTTCTGATGCTCCGTATATGTGTCTGCTGACTGTTTTTTCAAGGGCAGCGCGAAAATTTATTTCGCCACAATCACCATGGCTGGCCTGATTAAACGTCCATTTAGCTCATATCCCTTCTGCAGCGTAGTGATAACAGCGCCTGATTCAGTATCGTCCACTTCCTGCACGGTCACGGCTTCGTGTTGATCCGGATTAAATTTATCGCCTTTCTGGGGATCGACTGGATTGACCCCGGATTTCTCTAAACATGAACAGAACATCTTCATGGTCAACTCCAGGCCTTCGTGTAAACTGCTGATATCGACCTCCTCCCCTGAGGTATCGATTGAGGCATTGATTCCCAACTCCATACTGTCCAATACAGGCAACAGTTCATTAATAAATTTATCCAGGGCATATTTATACGCATTCTCGACATCCCGAGTGGTACGTTTTCTTACGTTGTCTAGTTCCGCCTGTGCACGAACTGCTTTATCCAGATTATCTTCTGCCTGTGTCTTTAAGGTCTCAATCTGTTCTGAAAGCGATTCGATAGTGATCTCTGCTGTTGCTTCATCGGTGTCCGTCTCGGCCGAGACTTCATCTTCCTGTGTGTGATCTTCAACTTCCTCAATAACTTCTTCCAGACTTATTTCTTCTGGACTAACTTCGTCACGCTGCTTGCCTGTCATGATTTTCCTCAAGCTATTTCGTCTATTAAAAACAACAGAAAACCCCTAATTACGGGGCTTTCCGGTATATTTTGGGTCTCTTGTTGATTGCTGTATCTAGTTGGGGGTACTTATCTGGAATTCAAGGCCGAACCCAACATTTTTGCAGTTAATTCCACAATGGGTATGACTCGCTCGTAATCCATGCGCGTAGGCCCAATCACGCCAAGCACACCCAGTATCTGACCTTCAGACTCGTAAGCTGAAGTGACGATACTGCAATCGTCCAATACCTCATAACCTGATTCCTCGCCAATAAAGATTTGCACACCTTTGGCATTAATAGATTGTTCCAGTAGATGTAAAATATCACGCTTCTGATTGAAGGTGTCGAATAAGCGCTTAAGTCGCTCTATATCGTCCCATCCCGACACACCCATGAGGTTGGTTTCACCTGCAAGCACATAGTCACCATCCTGTGAATTTGTATCAATAGCTTGTTGCGCTATTTCGATGGCTGCTTGCATCAGTCTATTGACGTTCTCTTTCATGCTCTCAAGTTCAGCCAACATATCCTTACGAATGTCATTCAAGTCCTTACCGGTGAACATTTTATTCAGGTAATTGGCCGCTTGTTCCAGCTCTGATGCACTGAATGTCCGTGCTGTGTGAATAATCCTATTTTGGACTTGGTTATCACTCATCACAAAAATAACCAGAATACGATTGTCAGACAGGGAAACGAATTCAACCTGATTTAATGTGCTCTGCTCAATCCGGGGTAACATCACGACACTGGCGAGATGGGTGATGTCTGATAGCATTGATGAGGTTCTTTGCATCAGATTTTGCATATTATTCACCGCATCCATTTCTTCAGCCATACGTTGTATTTCTTCATTACCGAGATCCCCTACTCGCAACAAGGTATCGACGAATAAACGGTAGCCTCTGGCCGTGGG
>Ga0066376_10003272_pt1 | contig 14654 bp, 13 predicted proteins | sample Knorr_S15_td_Bot_FD_77009 | JGI IMG/M metagenome (GOLD analysis project Ga0066376, IMG submission 77009) | Marine microbial communities from Southern Atlantic Ocean transect - Knorr_S15_td_Bottom_ad_5009_LV_A | ecosystem: Environmental > Aquatic > Marine > Oceanic | place: Southern Atlantic... | reverse complement strand
CACGGCTCAGCCGCGCTTCTTCTCGCTCGTCCTCATGAGCTTCGCCGTCCTCTCGCTGATACTGGCGAGCTTCGGCGTGTACGGCGTCGTGTCACACTCGGTCAGCACCCGCGTTTCCGAGATCGGGATCCGGGTCGCGCTAGGAGCACCCCGAACCGGCGTGGTGAAGATGGTCGTGTGGGAGGGAATGCGCCCCGTTCTGGCAGGCGCCGGGATCGGCCTGCTGGCCGCGGTGGCCGTGACGCGCGTCATGGCCTCGATGCTATTCGGCGTCAGCCCGTGGAATCCTGTGACCTTCTTAGCCGTACCGCCGCTTCTGTTGGCCGCCGCGCTCTTGGCGTGCTGGCTCCCGGCAGGAAGAGCGGTGCGAATGGATCCGACTCAGGCGCTGCGTACGGAATAGGGGCGACGCTTAGCGACGCCAGACGCCGATGCCCCCCTCGTAGCTGATCTCCGTACCGAACGGGCGCGAGAGATCCGCGAGGTGCTCGATGATCTTTCGGCCCAGCGCCTCCGGGGCGATGCGCGGCGTGCCTCGCTGAGAGCGAGGCTCCTTCCACCCCAGCTCGATGGGGTAGAGGCGGATCTGGACGACCTCGTCGCCCTCGAAGTCGGCCACGGCGACGACGCTCTCATACCACTCCGAGCTTGTGGGAAAGCCCGTCGTGGGGTTTCCGGTCTCGTCCACACGAAAACGCCGGTCGTAGATACCAGCGGCAAGCTCCGTAACTGGCAGTCCGACCCGAAGCCTCTGATCAGCGGGCATCGGATCGATGGTTTCGTTCTGGAAGATGAAGTTTCCGAGCGAGTAGAAGATCGGCCGGCCCTGGTAGATCTCGATTCCGCGCAGCTGATGTGGGCCGTGGATCACGAAGGTATTCGCGCCCGCGTCGATGGCCTGATGGGTGAACTCGACCATCCACTCGGGCGGGGTCTCCGAACCGTTGCCCGGCTCATGAGAGTGGCTGTTGACGACGACGTAGTCGGCCTGGTCGTTGGCGTTGCGAACCTCGGCGAGGACGCGTTCGCGGTCCTCGTCATTCAGCGATGTGATGACGCGGTCCACGGAACCCGGAAAAACAGTGGTGCCGAAGGTCCTGACCGCGGCGCCCGGGTTGTCCGATACGTTCGAGCCCTGAGCGCGGGCAGCATTCCTCAACGCCGCCATCGTCTCGGGCGAACCCTCGTTTCGCTGGGAGAGGCGAAGCGCGTTGAGACCCGGACGACCCTGGACCTCCGGAGCGGTGGCTCCTGCGCGAGACATCGCCGTGTGGGTCGATGCCATACCGATGAGCGCCACCCGCCCCTTGGCGGTGTCGAGGTATCCCGGGCGACTCGCCCATCCGAGATTCTCTCCCGTCCCAGAGTGCACGAGGCCCCACTCGTCCATGAGGCGGCTCGTCGCCTGCATGCCCGCAACGCCGTAGTCGGTCGAATGGTTGTTCGCCCGATTGAACAGATTGAAGCCCATGTCGACCAAGTCTCGGAGCGTCTCCGGCGATCCGACTTCGTAGTTGCCTCCGTTCTGTGCTGCCGGCCATCCGTCGAAATCCTGAAGCCGGAAGATCGATTGCTCAAGGTTCATGAAGGCCGCATCCGCTGCCCGAATCTGCTCCGCCATCTCGTGGAAGCCGGGATCGCCCGCGTGATCGAACTGCATGAGCGTCCGGTTCATGATCACGTCGCCGACGGCCGCCAGCGTCCATGGCGTGTTCGAATCGATCGGGGAGTTGGTTTGGCCTACCAACGGGGCTGCCAAAGTCAGACAGGCAACAGCAGCGATGAGCGAGCGGCGAATCACGAGGACCTCCTTGAGCATGGCGCGGCTGCACCAATAGGTGAGCCCGGGAGATTCGGCCAGCCCAGCTATCCGGAGGTCGGGCCTCCCTCCCTCACCTGGACCGCCAGCGTGGCCGCGTAGTGGAGCGGAACATCGACACCGGTCTCGGCACCCATGCGCACGATCGCACCGCCGAGATCCTCCATCTCGGTGCGCTTCCCCGCGAGGAGGTCGTGGATGACGCTCGGGTGGAAGTCGGCTGGGAAGGCGTCGAGGATCACACCGATCTCGTCCTCGGTGCGTTTGGACAGATCAGCACCCTGTGCCCGACCGACCGATATGATCTCGGCGATCGTCCGCCGCTGAAGCTCTGCCCCGTAGCGGTGCGCCCGGATCGGACCCATCGGCCGACCGCTGATCGCACACACGACCGAGAGCGCGCACACCACGGCCATCTTCCGCCACAACTCGACATTGATGTTGGCCGCGGCGACGATCTCGATGCCGGTCGTGTCGAACGCCTCCACGATGAGATCGATCGCGGCTGCATCCGCCCCGGTCGACGACCCAACGACCAGGCTGTGATGGTCGGCCCTACGCTCGATCCGGCCTGGTGCGGTGCGGAACGAGGTCATGTAGGCGATCCCGTCGACGATGTGCTCGCCCGGCACGCCGAGCGCGACGAGCCGCTCGCTCGCGGTCACACCGTTGAGGAGCGGGACCACGACCGAGCCGGCCCGTCCCAGGTGGACGACCTGCGGCCCGACCTCGTCGAGCGAGTAGGCCTTCACGGTCACGAGCGTAAGGTCGGCTCCGTCGAGTTCGAGCGCAGAGAGGACGCAGTCCGGTTGGGCGACGAAGTCGCCATCGACCGTGGAGACGCGCAGCCCGTCGGTGCGAATCGCAGCGGCGTGGTCTCCGCGTGCGACCAGAGCGACTTCGTGGCCCGCACGCCACAGGACGGCTCCGACGTAGCTCCCGAGCCCGCCGGCCCCGACGACGGCGACCCTCATGCCCACGGTACGTCCTGGACATCGCCACAGGGCACGACGTGGATGCTGGAGCGGTGCCGCTCAATAACGCGAACGATCATGCACTGATCGTAGATGTGATTGCCGATCGGTGCATCGCCCCTCGGAGCCGGGAACACCGCTTTGCTGCCGGGAACTGAGCAAGCCGACCGCATCCGCTTCGTCACTACCGGGTAGCCGCTAGCCGCCACTCTCCCCCTGCCCCGCTCCATCCCTCTCCGTGAGAAGGTACTTGAGCGCGAACGTCCCGATCCAATGCGAGCCCGCATAGTCGGCATCGAACATCGCGTCGAACCCCCTCGAGCCGTGGAGGAGAGCGATCTTCCTCAGTGCGGGGATGCGCGGGTCTCCCTCGGGTAGCGATGCCACGAGGCGGTTGATCGCATCGGCCCGAATGAACGCGAGCCCGATCAAGTGGGATGTCGAAGCCAGCAAGCGTCGTTCAGCGTCGGCCTGGCGCTCTTCGCTGGTCGCCTCGTCGTCTGCGGATGCATCCAGCGGCGCAGGTGAGTCATCCGTCTCGTCCGTAATGACGTCATCCGGATCGGTCGGGCTCGTGAGGGGAGCGAATTCGCGAGATGTGAGCGACGGGAGGAAGTCGTCGAGCCACGCGATGAACTCACCGTTCTCTAGAACGCTGGCCATGAGCGCCGCCTCTTCGAGGCACGGCGACAGGAAGTCGGAGCCCCAGGGCTCGTATGCGGTTGGACAACCGAAGTCCTCACGGAAGAGCCGCTCTGCGGCGTCCTCGATCGCGGTCTCCAGCGCCATATCGCGTGTGACCCGCGCCGACTCGAGCATGATCGCCAGCGAGAAGGCGGTGTTGCTGTGCGTCCCGCTCCGAGACGGCACTTTGAGATCTTCGAGATACTCGACCATGCGCTCCGAGAAGATCGTTGCGAGCGGCTCGACATGCGCAGCCCACTCTCCTGCATTCTCGTGGTCCCACGTGCTCAGCTCGGCATGGAGCCTGAGAAGCCAGGCCCAGCCGTAGGGTCGCTCGAAGGACCGGCTCTCCTCGAAGAAGGCGACCTCGCCCTCGAGAGCCTCCTCCGACAGGTGATCGTTGAGCTTCTCCTGGATGAGACCCGAGACCGGGATATTCGGAAACTCCTTGTAGAGCCTCACCATCGCCCACGTGGAGTTCACGGCGGAATGCCAGTCCCAACAGCCGTAGAACGCACGCGAGTCTTCGTACCCGGGCACACGCGACGCGACGAGCGTATCGAGGTAGTTGCGTCGATCTCGGGGGGCGGCATGTGGTCGATCGAGGCACGACAACGGCATCGCCGCCAGCGTCAGCGCCATCTCGAGATCGAGATCCGGTATCTCGGCATCCGGGATGGCCGCGGCAAACGTCGGGAGATCGTCGGCGTCCGCGGGAGGCCGGGTGGTGGCTTCAGGAGTCCCGTCGTCGGGTGGGACACACGCGGCCATCAGCACGACGGCGAGCAACCTGGTCATCGTTTCTCTGTGCATGGCGACACAGTAATGGCTCCAGCGACCGGTGCGCACGCGAACGGGATGCGCAGCGGGTCGGCACTCCACGGCATCCGGCTAACGACTCAGCCCTATCGCCCGTTCCAGACGACCGTTTCGGGATAGAACGAAGCCCAAGCGAACCAGAACGAGACGAAGGATCCGACGACCGGCTCGAGCACGCGCCCCGCGAGCGAGCCCGAGACCGCCAAACCGTCGAGCCGCCATTCAGAGCCCGTCTCTGCGTCCAAGAAGCCCGTCTCGGTGGCCTCGAATGTGAGCCGTTGCCCTTCGACCTCCGTCGAAAACGCGATCGCTGCCTCCGCCGAGTCGTCCCAGAATACGACGGTCGCACCGCTCAGGACCGAGACGGCCCATCGTTCCCGCTTTCGCAGCTCCTCGAACGGAAGTGCCAAGCCGCCATCCCCGCCGAGCGGGATCCCCAACACGCGCTCCTTGGGAGGGCGCCTGGGATCGATCTCTTGGGGAAACATCATGAACGGGTTGTCGATCCGCTCGTACTCCTCGTGGATGTTCACGTCGTAGTTACCAATGCCATCGCTGCCGGTATTCCGCGACGCGACCATCGTGGTGGGATGCAGGTGCTTCCAGGCGTCCCACCGCAGCTCGACCGAGGGGATCACCGAAAGGGATGCTCCCGAGCGCGCGCTCGGCCCACACGTCGGCACGCCCGCGCGCATCTGTGTGAAGAGCGAGGAGCGCTCGGTTCGGTCGAAGAGCACCAGGTTGTTGCGATGAAGAAGGCCGCTGACGCCCAGCTCGAAGCCCCCGACGCCCGAACGGTCAAAGATCAGGGACGAGCCGGTCAGAGGGCAGAACGTCACGGCCAGGCTCACCGCCGGCCGGGTCAGATTCACGACCTCGTGAAAGCGCATGACGTTCAACGGAATCGCGAGGGGCTCGCCGTCGACGAGGAAGCCAATGACGCGCTCCCCATCGTCCACATAGGCAGCGTCCGGGTGCTCGGTCGAAACGAATGGCGGGTCCTGAAGGGAAATGATTCCGTCGGGAATCAGTGCGGGGAACAACTCGTCCGTGGAGACGGTGCAGAAGACGGCGGCGGGGTCCTCGGCAATCGTCGCGGTGACGCTGACGTCGGCGCCGCACGCGGCGATGAGGCCCGCGTGTGCGCTCAGCACCGAGACCCGTGTCCAGACTCTCATTCCGATGTTCTCCCCCGCGCCATCTCGTCGTCATTCTTGCCAACCTGCGGCCGCGCTCGGGAGTTCCCGACCCCTGCTTGACGACCGCACCACCCTCCGTCATCATGTGGCCTATTCAATCGCGGGTGGGCCATACGGAAACCGGTGTAATTCCGGTGCGGCCCCGCCACTGTGAGAGGTCCGAGACGCGAGTCTCGGAATGTCGGCTCAGATAGCCACTGGGGAGTGATTCCCTGGGAAGGCGAGTCCGGCAGCCTCCAGCCAGGAGACCTGGCCCACCTCGCGCCCTATCAGGTCTCCGGAGGGGAGGCTCGGGCGAAGCGGCCAATCCGCTTCTGTGCCCCGTGCTTCCAACTCGAGAGGACGGGGCTCCGCTGTTCTGGGGCTTCCTCGAGCCACTCTTCCGCTGACCGTCACCAATCCCGCTAGGGCGGGATGGAGGAGATGAGATGCGACGATTCGTGTATGTGCTCGGCCTGGCTTTCCTGGGGGCGACGCCCCCTGCCTCGGCGCAGCAGCCCCCGAGCGTCGAGATCGAAGGCCTCATCGTCACCGGTACGTCAGTCCCTCGAGCCCGGGCCCAGATGGGATCGAGCGTGACCGTAATCGACGGTGACGAGCTGCGCGCTCGAAACGTGTCGACCGTCCTCGACGCACTTCGAGAAGTACCGGGCCTGGCAGTCGTCCGAGGCGGATCCTTCGGAGCGATCGGCTCCGTTTTCATGCGCGGTGGCGAGAGTGACTACGTGCAGGTTCTCGTCGATGGCGTGAAGGTTAATCAGCCCGGAGGCGCGTTCGACTTCTCCTCGCTCACGACTGAGAACGTTGAGCGCATCGAGATCGTTCGTGGGCCTTCGAGCGCGCTCTCAGGCTCGGACGCGATGGCCGGAGTCATACACCTGATCACGCGGGCGGGCACGGGCGCTCCCAAGGCCTCCGTCACGTTCCAGGCCGGCAGCTTCGGGCGGGATGAGTGGACTGGGGTTTTGTCGGGTGGCACGAACACGGCAGCCTACGGCTTTTCGATCTCTCGCTCTCAGACGGACGGCATCCTCGCGTTCAACAACGGATTCGAGAACACCGTCCTGAGCGGAAACGTCAAGATCACACCTGACGATGTGACGACGATTCGGCTCTCGACCCGTCTGGCGGACCGCGAGTTTCACTTCCCGACAGATGGTTCGGGAAATGTGGTGGACCAGAACGCGTTTACTTTCGCCGATGAGGCCTCAGTCGCCGTCGAGGCTTCGAGGTGGTTGTCGGATCGATTCGAGCTTCGGGCGAGCCTCACGTCGTATGAAGTGGATGGGGGGAGCGACGACCGAGCGGATGGCCCTGCGGACACGACAGGCTTCTTCGGCTTCACGAGTCTCGACGCGTCGCAGCGCACCAGCGCGGAGCTGCGCTCGAACGTGACCCTCAACTCCACCACTGTCGGCACGCTCGGCGTCGAGTTCGAGAGTCAGGCGCAGCGGTCGTTCAGCGAGTCGCTGAGCCAGTACGGGACCTCGAACGGCCAGAGCGAAAACGACCGATGGAATCGTGGGGCGTTCGCGCACTTGGTGACCGAGGCTGGCCCCCTGTCGATGAACGGAGGGCTGCGCATTGAGGACAACGAGCGATTTGGGCGCCTCGTCACCTGGCAACTCGGCTTCGCGTACCCCTTCACGCGATCGGCGCGCGTAAGGGGCGTCGCGGGCCGCGCGATCAAGGAGCCGACGTTCTTCGAGAACTATGCGGCCGGCTTCGCGACGGGGAATCCAGACCTCGATCCGGAGCGGTCTTCGTCGTGGGAGGTGGGCATCGAGCAGGATTTGCTGGACGGGTCCATTCGCTTGGAAGCGACATACTTCGATCAGGCCTTCCGGGACCTGATCCAGTACACGTCCTCCCCGCCACAACCGACGGACCCCAACTACTTCAACGTCGCCGAGGCCAACGCTCGAGGCATCGAAGCGGGCGCGTCGATCACTCTAGGGGCGTTCTTCGCCACAGCGAATCTCACGTGGCTGGATACCGAGGTCGTCGACTCGGGCTTCGATGAAGGACCCAGTGCAAGCTTCGTGCTCGGGGAACGGCTCCTGCGGCGCCCCAAGAACGTCCTCGGCGGATCCGTCCGCTACTCCGTCGATCAGCGCGCGAGCGTCAGCGCCACGATGCTGCGGGTCGGTGACCGCACCGATCGTGACTTCAGCGCCTACCCGGCAGATCCGGTAACGCTCGACGCCTACAGCCTCTTGAGCGTGGGTGGGCGACTCACCCTCGTCGAGCCCGCGTCGGGCCGCCCCGGCTTCGACGTGACGATCCGCGGAGAGAACCTCCTCGGATCGTCGTACCAGGAGGTCTTCGGCTTCTCGGCTCCCGGCCGCGGGCTCTACGCAGGAGGGCGGATTACATTCGGCGCGGGGTGATCGCCGCGTTGCGGGAGTAACGAACGTAGGAGCGGGCAAAATGACGGACACCAAAAGCGATGCCGAAGCGCCGCGGATCGTAACGCTGATCGCCAGCGCTACCGAAATCGTCTCTGCGCTTGGGATGGCGCCCCACCTCGTGGGCATCTCGCACGAGTGCGACTACCCGCCCGAGGTCCTGGCTCTACCTCGCCTCTCCGCCCCGAAGGTAGATCCCGAACTCTCGAGCCTGGACATCGACCGAGGGGTTCGTGAGATCGTCCGCGATGGACTGAGCGTGTACAGCGTCGATGTGGCCGGGCTCGAGCGACTCAGGCCCGATGTGATCGTGACACAGGATCACTGCGAGGTGTGTGCCGTGTCGCTCTCGGACGTCGAGGAGGCTCTTTGCTCGCTGGATCTTCCGGACACGCGTGTCTACTCGCTTCACCCGGGAGAGCTGGGTGACGTGAGGACCGACATGCTCACGGTCGCGACGGGACTCGGGATCGAGCAGCGTGGTCGAGATCTCGTGGCCGATTTCGATGGCCGGCTGGATGCCGTTCGGGCGAGATCGGCCCAGGCCGTGAAGGAAGTCCGCATCGCGCTGCTCGAGTGGTTGGCGCCGCCCATGGTGGCCGGTGGTTGGATGCCGGAGCTGGCGCGGATTGCAGGCGCGAGTCCGGTCATCGTAGAGTCGGCTCATCGGTTCGCTGAGGTGACGTGGTCAGATGTCGCAGCCGCGGACCCCGATCTCGTCGTCGTTCTGCCCTGTGGCTTCGACGTGCCACGATCGATTCTCGAGTTGGAGGACCCTGAAGTGCGCGCCGGAATGCAATCGATCCGAGCCGTGAGAGACGGGAAAGGCTACGTATTGGACGGAAACGCCTACTTCAATCGGCCCGGGCCGCGACTCGCGGACAGCGTCGAGCTCCTGGCGGCGGTTGTCCATCCGGAGCTTTTCCCGGACCACGTAGAGCGGTACCGAAGCTCGATCGTCCAATGGCCATGAGAGATGGCCAGGCGTTTTGATTGACGCATCCAGCGGGCCCGCACACTATCCGGGCCACCACAACTTTGTTGCTCATTCCGTGAGATCGATATGAGGCTCCTGACGTCCGCGACCTTGCTCGCATCACTCGCCTTCGGCGCCGCCCCGGCGGAATCGATGGTGCTGACCGATGCGCCGGCTGTCCTGACCGCTCCGCAACAGCGCCCGGGAGGTCGAGGCCGAGGTGGTGGCGGCGGTGACGATGAAGAGGAAACCTCAGGCCCGCAGCCCTACGACTCAGTCGTCACCGCGGACGCCGAGACGCGCACGGGCATGTTCACGACGCACAAGATCGGTGATCGGCTTCTCTTCGAGATCCCGCAGGCGATGTTGGGTCAGGACCAGCTCCTGGTCATCGAGATCGCTGAGACCGCGCTCGGCATCGGGTACGGTGGGCAGTCGATCGCCAACGATGTGTATCGATGGGAGCAGCAGGGAGATCGAGTCTTGCTGCGGGCCATCTCGTACGACGCAGTGGCCGATGGATCCACGGCCGAAGCGAGCGCGGTCAATAACGCGAACGTGGCCCCGATCGTCGCGGTCTTCGACATAGAGGCGTACGGTGAGGACCAGTCGATGGTCATCGACGTGACTGAGACGTTCACGGACCCACCGCCCGAGCTCGGCCTGCGCGAGCGCGTTCCAGGGAGCATCGACGACGACCGCACCTGGATCGATCGTGCGGTGCCTTACCCGGACAACGTCAACGTGTACTCGACGCTCACGTTCCAGAACAATGACGCAGGAGGTCGAGGTGCCCGTGGTGGGGGCGGCGGCCGTGGCGGGCGTGGGGGCGGAAACAACAACCCGTCCAACACGGTGGTGGTCAGCTGGTCTTTCCATCACCTGCCTGATGTGCCGATGCAGGGACGTCTGTGCGACAACCGCGTCGGATACTTCTCCGCCCGCTTCACCGACTTCACGGATGAAGGCAACCAGGTGAAGGAGACCTGCTACATCACGCGATACCGGCTCGAGAAGCAGAACCCGGGCGCGGCGATGTCGGATCCGGTGAAGCCGATCATCTACTACATCGACCCGGCGACGCCCGAGCAGTGGGTGCCGTACTTCAAGCAGGGCATCGAGGACTGGCAGGCAGCCTTCGAGGCGGCCGGCTTCAGCAACGCGATCCTCGGGTTGGACGCGCCGGACGATCCCGACTGGTCTCCGGAGGACGCGCGCTATTCGGTCATCCGTTGGCTTCCTTCGACGACCGAAAACGCCTCGGGACCACACGTGCACGATCCCCGCTCCGGCGAGATTCTGAGCGCGCACATCCAGTTCTACCAGAACGTGCAGCGCCTACAGCTCACGTGGTACTTCACGCAGACGGCTGCGGTCGACCCTCGCGCTCGGTCGTTTCCGTTCGACGACGATCTGATGGGTGAGCTACTGCGGTTCGTCGTGGCACACGAGGTCGGACACACGCTCGGATTCCAGCACAACATGAAGGCGAGCGCGATGTACCCGACGGACTCGCTGCGCAGTGAGAGCTTCCTGCGCGAGTGGGGCCACACGCCGACGATCATGGACTACGCACGATTCAACTACCTCATACAGCCGGAAGACAACATTCCGGTCGACCTTCTGATTCCCAAAGTCGGGGTGTACGACGAGTGGGCCACGAGGTGGGGTTACTCAGAGTTGAACGCCGACTCGCCCGAAGCAGAGCGCGAGATCCTGGACGAATGGGCTCGCGAACAGGACGACGCGCCGTGGCTGAGGTTCACGACACCCGACGATGCGGGCAGCGACCCGGCGGATCAAACCGAAGCGGTTGGCGACGCAAACCCCGTGTTGGCAACGACCTGGGGCATCGCCAATCTAGAGCGCGCGATGGCGTACCTCATCGACGCAACTGTGAAACCCACCGAGGGCTACGACGACCTGGAGACGCTGTATGGCCGCATGGTCGGACAGTGGCGTACCGAGCTGACCCACGTCGCCCGCCTCATCGGCGGAGCCGACACGCAGGAGCGGTACGGCAGTCAGCCGGGGGCGCGCTTCACGCCCGTCAGTCGCGCCCGCCAGAAGGAGGCGATCGCTTTTCTGAATGAGAAGGCGTTCCAAACCCCGGACTTCCTGCTCGTGGACAGCATCGTGCGTCGCATCGAGCCCGTGGGCTCGATCGAGCGGGTGACGGCGGCCCAATATGCCGTCCTGAATCAGGCGATCCAGAACGCACGCCTGATCCGGTTGAGCGAGTACGAACACACGCTCGGGCCGGAAAACTCCTACTCGATTCTAGAGCTCTTCGAGGACGTGCGCGACGGCGTATTCACCGAGCTCGAAGATGCCTCGGAGATCGACGTGTTCAGGCGCTCATTGCAGCGGCGTTACGTCGAGCTCATGAGCAGCAAGATCAACCCGGATCCGCCTGCGGCAGGTGGTGGCCGGGGTGGCCTCGGTGGTCGTGGCGGCGCTCCTTCGCTCGACCCCGAGCTATCGGACATCTTCCCGGCAGTCCGGGCTCACCTGGCCGAGCTCGACGACATGATCGAGGCGGTGATTCCGCTCACATCGGACATGCAGAAGGCCCACCTCGAGGATCTGCGCTTCAGGATCTCCGAGGCGCTCAAGGGCCGTACCGTCACGGCAGGGCCGCCGATCGCCTAGATACGTGGGTGGTCTCAGCGACACGCGCCCCGCGATCGTGGTCCGATCGCGGGGCGCTGCGCGTCTGGGCCCGCAGACCATCGCCCTCAGTGGCCGCAAGAGCGCGTGGTCCAGCGACAAGCGGTCTAAACCCGCCTAAGACCCTTCCGCGGTGAGTACGCCCTCGAGTTCCCTCGCCGACGGTCGGGCCAGTGAACCGGGCTCACCGCTCTCGTTCGTGCTTTCGGCCGCGATGGTGACCCGCAAGGCCTTAAGCCCGGAGATGCCCGGGAGGTCCTCGAGGTCCAGCGCCTCCACACCCTGCGTGAGGAAGCCCTTGTTCTGCAGGAAGTCGATGTATCGCCTGTACTCGGCGCCCTCTGCGGCCGTCGAATACACGATGGCGAGCTTGCCGGGCTGCGTAATGCGGTCCTGAGTCCCCTCACAAGGGCCTTGTCGATCCTCTTCTTGACGATCTCGTAGCGGATGTCGTACGCCCCGTCCACGTCGAACTTCTTCTCGTCGATCCGGAACCGAATCGACAGCGGCTGATGCTGCACGAGGATCAGGTGGGTCGCCTCGAGAGGCACGGGAAGGTCGCCCTTGATGCGAGCGAGCTCCCACTCGACCCGGACCGTGGTCATGAGCTGCCAGATCCGCAGATTCCGCAGATAGAGCTCGTCGAAGACTCCATCCTGATGAAGCGAAGCATCCACGTAGATGCTGTGGTCGACACCGTCGGTCCTGAACTTCTCGAAGAAGTGGGGGAACAGGGCCTGAGCGCGCTCCTCCTCGGCATCCAGAATCATCGAGGTCGCGTCATTTCCTCTTCGCCGATCTCGCCGGGTCGACTGGGATCGCGGAGCGCTTGGGGGATCAAACGTACAGCCGCTTCATCGGAGACTGCTACCGCGACATGTCGGAAGCGATCCTCGCGTGGAAGGGGCAGGTCTATCAGTACGTCGGGGACGAGATCGTCGTGAGTTGGCCGTTTGAAGACGGTACGCGCGAGGCAGCGTGCGTACAGTGCTTCTTCGGCATGCGCACGCTCCTAGCCGAACGGCGGGAGCGGTATCAGAGCATCTACGACTGCGCGCCGACTTTCCGCGCGGGAATCCACGGGGGCCCCATCGTCACGACCTCGGTCGGGTTGGCGAAGATGGAGCTCGCTTTTCACGGGGATACGCTGAACGCGACCGCCCGCATCCAAGCTCTGTGCAAAGAGCACCGTGAAGAGTGCCTGGTGTCGGCTCCCCTCATGGAGCGTCTTCGCCTCCCGGACTCGTTAAGGAAACGCTCGATTGGCGCCCTGGAGCTGGCTGGCAGGCAAGAGACCCTCGAGGTGTTCGCGGTGCGTGAAGCGGACGCCGATTAGTTGGTCGACTCCAGCGGTCGCTGCAGCTCCTTCCGCATCTCCTGGTGGATCTCACGAGTGGCCTGAGACGTCGAGGTCAGCGCCGCGTGCCCACTACCACTTGGCGCTCACTGCGAATGAGACCCCACACGGTCGACTCGTCCGCCGGATCGAAGACCCACGCCTGCCCATGCATCGGGGCTGGAATCGTCTCTACCCAACGCAGGACCGAGCCCATCTCGGGTACCTCCAGGACGTACACGTCGGGCTCGTCGTGGCCGGTCACATACAACCGGCCATCCGAGCCCCAGTTCCCACCGGACAGACTATTCGGTGTGAGCAGGTCGATGAGGGCGACCGGGTAAGCGTAGCCGGCCTGACGGTTCCAATCCGGATCGAAGCGGATCAACGACGTCCACTCGGAGCCCTTTCCGGGCGTGCCGCTCGACTTGCTATAGTGAGCGAAGTTGAGCCACCAGGAACCGTCCCTGGGTATCGCCCAAGTGAGAGACCCCTCGTACACACCGAAGCTGATCGACTCGACGTGCTCGAGCGTGCCGGCATCCCAGATCTCGATCGAGCTCAACATCGGGACGCCCGGATAGTTGGAATGACCACAGATCAGGCGCGCCTCAATCACCAGGCAGCTGTTCAGGTGGATGACCGGGCCATTCAGTTCACCCCGCCACTGCCCTACCCGGGCGCCTGTCTCGCGCTCGTACTTGGCGATCCAGAAGTTGCCGATCGCGTAGAAGTGCTCGGAGTCGACCGCGACGCCCTGGCTGGCCTCGGGGGCATCGTACCTGCGTACCTCGATGAACGGCCGATCGGAGGTGGGTGGCACGTCGAGCCTTCGTCCATGCGGAGCGCGCGCCACGGTGTCGCTCTGCGGCCGTACCAGCTCACCCGACGTCTGTGCCGCTACTCCGACAGGAAGGCATGCGACGCAAACGACGATCCCGAAGACCTTCCGGGTCACGCGTCGCTCCTAGCTTCCGACCTTTCGCCAGGTCAGCGTACCGGTCGTTCGCCCCTCGGCGTTCTTCAGCGACAGCTTGAGCAGCCCGTCGTCGGTGAACTCGTAGTAACGGACGTTGTCGACGCCCGGCCAGCTGGATCGGGTCGGTGACCCCTCGACGTGGTGGACGACGATCCCGTTGGGCACGTCCCAGCTCACGGAGCCCCAGTACGCGAAGCCAGCCTGCACGTTTTCGCCCGCCGCCCGTCCGCGCTCCGGCAAGTTCGTGGGCATTCCAATCGCCGACATATTGTCGTGCTCGTCGTACATGATGCGTCCGATGTAGTTCATGTCGACGGTTTCTCCGTTCGCGCGGAACGACTCGTAGACCACGAGCTCGTAGTGTCCGACGAACTGTGCCCTTACGGCTGCCAGGGTGGCCCCGCTCTGGGCCGCCGCCGGAGCTGGGGTTCCGAGCACGAGTGCCAGCAACACGGTCGATAGCAGGTAGGTTCGAGCCTTCACAGTCGGTCCTCCGTTCGGGTCGGGTCTGGTGCAACGTCCGTGTCAGAGGCGCAGCGTGCAACCTCGTTGGACCGTCCCCTAACGCGCCCGCCCGGCGCGGAATTCCGCCGGGAGCGGCAGCTCAACGATCTGGATCAGGATCGCGAGCGCGTCGAGCGCGGTGATGGTGCCATCGAACGACTCCGGCACGAGGGCATCGCATCGGCGGCGATCGCGTGGTTCGAGGCGCATCCGGTTCGATAGCGTCAGTATCGGATTCCCGACCGGTCCAGTATATCATCCGCGAGCCCATCGTCCTGGCACCGGT
>Ga0066376_10003270_pt1 | contig 14656 bp, 20 predicted proteins | sample Knorr_S15_td_Bot_FD_77009 | JGI IMG/M metagenome (GOLD analysis project Ga0066376, IMG submission 77009) | Marine microbial communities from Southern Atlantic Ocean transect - Knorr_S15_td_Bottom_ad_5009_LV_A | ecosystem: Environmental > Aquatic > Marine > Oceanic | place: Southern Atlantic... | reverse complement strand
TTGGCACCACTCAAATTGGCACCACTCAAATCTGCACCACTCAGATTTGCCCCTCCTAAATTTACTCCATTCAAATCTGCATCTATCAACTTCCAGCCTTGTAAATCTGCTTTTTCCAAATTACAATCCGGACAGCGGTTGGTTTTTTTTAATTGATCCAATAGCGTCTGCAATGGAACTGGCGGTGGCGGCTCCGGCTCCGGCTCCGGCTCCGGTTCTGCCTCAACCTGTTCCTGCTTTTCAGGAAGATATTCCGGTTCAGTCTCCAGCGATGGTTCCTGCAAAAATAAAAAAACAACATATCCAACTACCGCCAATCCAATTAAAGCAAACAGGTTTTTCATTTCTCTTCTCCAGTTACAAATCTTGGTTTTAATAAATCGATGTCAGCATCCACTCATAATCGGCATTTCATAAGTCTTCCTTGTCAGAATCGCCTTGGCGATACGGGATGAATCAGGCTTTGTTAACTCTTCAAGGAAAAAACTGCTCATCATCGATATTCATGGTAATTCTGATCTTCATTTTCCTATAAAATTTTTCATATGGATTAAAGCTACTAAAATGCAAATCTATTTTTCATTTTCAATGATCATCTTTTCAAATTTATTACTACGAATTTTACTGACAACATAATCGATATTTTTTACTGTTTTTTCTATTTCGTCTTCTTTCTCCATATTTTGCCTAACCACATTCATATTATCTATAATGATACCAATAACAAGGTTCATGATTACTAAGCCGTTTATAACAATGAATGAAAGAAAATATATAAGGGACGTTATCGGCATAGCAGACGGTGAGTTACAAAGGTGCCCATAATTTGTGTATCCGTAGTCTTTACACCCATACATCTGGATAAACAATATGTCTGTCCAGCCCTCAAAAGTTGTCTGCAAAAGTGAACTCATACTGACTGCCAGGTTGCCAAAGTTAATTGGGTCGTTTTCTGAAAATAGTGTAGTACCGATTACACCGTATACATAGATCAGCAAGAATACAAGTACACATACGAATCCTGTTGGTTTAATACTCCGCGCAAGTGAGAGGCAAATGATCCTAAGCTGGTGAATATCTCTTAAAATTCTGGCCAAACGAGCCAGTCTTAATAACCTCAAGACGAATGGATAAGTCCCGAATGGCAGAAAAGAACCAACAACCAGACTCAAGTCGAATACATTCCAACTATTAAAAAAGAAATCCTTAGGTTTGTCCCATGTTGCCAAAAAACGAATTAATATCTCTGTTAAAAAAATGTATTGCACCACGAGATTAATTGTATGGAATTCAAATGCAAATTCACGGACAAACTTTTTATTGGTTTCTATTCCTACAAAGACACTGGTTAATACAATAATTGTGTTTATAAAGATGTTGAAGTTAGGGCTAAGTACTATTTGTGAACAAAATCGTCTTATACCGAACTTTTCAATATGTTTATCAAAATCGGATTCTACTTCTAGATTTTCCAGAAGAAGTTCGTAAATAATTGCCTCCTGTTTGGTAAATTTATTGTCTATCAGGATAATTTCCTCAACCATTAATTTGATTTTATTTTTTTCTTCGATACTAAGTGAACTCATGTTCTGAAGATTTTCTCCAATCTTTAATATCTGATCCTCAAGTGAAAGACCCCGAAGGTTTTTTTGTGCTTCAAAATGATAATAAACGATATCTGGCCCCATATACTTTTTCCAGATATGAATAAAATCTTGCATACTGGCGATTTCTGATTTAGAAGCATAACTCAAAACATGGAGGTATTCGAAAAGTTCAATGCTGGGGGATATTCGTAAAGATTTATCATAAAGATGCTTTTTGGCAATCTCATAAAATATTCTTTCCGCCGGAAAGATTTGGTGATCAACAAAAATAATTTCTTCTATCAGCAAAATAATTTTATTCTTGGTATCTTCATTTTCTTCTTCCAGCTTTTTTATGCTTTTAACAGCAAGAGCAAGTTTTTTTTCATCATTAAGAGGTTCTAATATATTTTTTGCCAATTCTTGTTGGTCTTCGAAATTACACACAATATGTTTATCAATTAATTTTTTAAAATGATTGTTTTTGTCTCTCATTGGTGGTGTAATCAGGCTCAGCGTGTTAATGAGAATAAATAATTCAATTGGATTTTTAATTATTTTTATCATTATAATTTACCTCGGTTTTTTATGACACTTATAATTTGAATTTGTTCAACATTTCAGTGAACTCAGCAACACCCCATTGTTGAGAGCCTGCGTAATAGCCAATAGCCAGCAATGCGAACAGAAACAATAAGCGGAAAAGAATCATTGAAATCAAAATATCTCCTTCTAGTGATGGCTGTACAACATCCAAAAAAATTGCGATCGCCGATGGCGTGAATCCCCTCAAAAGCCTTCTTTAATCATCTAAAATTTTGTTATAAAAAATTATCAACATAAGGAACATTTTTATTACCACCAGCTCCAGCCCTTGTTTTGTTTTGCTGCATCTCCCATGAGGATTTCAATCTTATTGATATATCCAAGCGTTTCCTTATCACGCCATCGAGAGACCTTAGGTGCAATTGATTTGATGCTCTCCCAGTCCTTACCGTTGAAACCATTCTTTCTGCTGACCTTCTGGGCCCTGAGGATGGTGCTAAACCCTGCGTTGTAACTGCCGAACATGAAACGGACTCGATCCAAAAAAACTCGGTCTTCTTTCCATTTAGCAAACAGATAAGAATCATAATAAATTCCTGCGGCAATGTTCCATCTGGGATCAGTTACTTTTCTCAGTTCAGGATTCTTCTTTTTTAATTCAGCAAATGTACGCGGCATCAACTGCATGATACCTTTTGCGTTTGTCCAGCTTTGTGCATTTTCACGAAGACCGGATTCTGCAATGCCTTGTGCTTTAAACCAATGCCAGTCAAAAGCAGGTCCGAAAAAACGTTTAGAATACTTGCGAAAATGAGTGTCATATTTTCGAGTCCAATGGCGATCTGTGACTTCCGGCATTTCTTCTGCAAAAAGCAGTGGATGCAAAGTAAAAAAAACCGCCAAAATAATTGCTTTTTTCAACATCAGTTTAATCCCAAGCCAATCACCAGTCCGATTGCCACACCAATGCCGATGAAAATGCTGCCGACAACATGCCCCACAGCCTGGTTACCCTTACTTAATTCCTCACCTGTGTCAAATGGTGTCAAGTGATCCAGCCACTTGTAACCAAAATACATAAAGACCAGTGTGATCAACCCTCCGCCTATTGCATAACTGAAATTCATAAAAATAATAATTGGTTGCATTTTTTCTCCTTTTTGCAGTGATGAGTTTCTTAAAACAATAAAAATACTTTGCTACCGCTATCGCCCTTGAAAACGTCAGTGTTACTCGGTTATTGTGGAGCTTATAGTTCGAAGATGCTCAATATTTCTGTGAACTCCGCATAGGTTGATCTATTTCAAACATCATATGTGTAATCTTCTCGCAGAAACTTAAAAGCATATTCTTCAGTTTTCTCAATATCGTTTTCTAAATTGTTCAGGGCTGATTTTATTGTTCCACTTCGAACATCAATTATGAGCCTCTTGTCCCAGTGATTTTTTGCGTTATCATAGGCTTTTTGCAGAATATTTTGAATAGATATTTTTCGTTTCTCGTAGATTTCCTTATTCAATTTACAAATATCGAATCTATCGGGAAAACCTGCTGTAGCTGGTTTATCTCTACCTTTATAGATTCTACAGGGACTACTTTTAACATCGGTTATATTCGGTATTTTATACTCAGTTTCATAATCTTTCAAAATCGCCCAAAATACAATCTATATCTTATTCCCTTTTTGTCCTGTAGCTGCAGTAAAAATCTTATGTTTAGAAACATAAACAACAAAACTGCCCTCCAAAAACTTTATTTCTATATCATCAGGCATAAATTATTTAATCTCATTAATAAACTGTTCGGTAAAATCGGGTCCTTCCTCTCCCATACCCTAATTTTGAAGACTTCTCTTAAGACTGTCCCAGTCAATCAACCACACCCTTTTGTAACTTCCTTTTTCCCGTGTAGGTAATTCTGCCTGCTGTCCCTGGTCAGTACTTGTTACACTTGTGACGGAGGTCTGACTCAAAATCGACGCAACAATATCTCCTATGTTGTCCTCGTTGTCTTTCAATAGTTCGTCCTTGATGTAGCTGAAGAACTTGGATATGTCTGTAACCCTTGGTTTTAAGCGCTGACGAGTGTAACAAATCCTAAAAAGGACCTTTTCCCATTCTTCATCAAAGTCTTCAGTTTCCTGGGCAATCACAAATTCACGTTCGAACACTTCTTTCGATTCCTCCTACTCCCAAGCATTGATCCTGATCTGTTTGAAAATCTGATCTTGCTCAAAAGCATAGTGGATCGTATTGATCAACGAAGTCTTCCCACTCCCCCACTCACCTTGTATTCCAATCGTGATAGGGGAGCTTGTCTGATGTATGAATTTAATCAGAGAATTTGAATGGACATTTATATCAAGATTGTCACTACTGCCCCTAGAAACAGGCTCATCGATTACTCCGACTATTTTATTCATGGCTCTCCTTATTCAATAATTTAGAGTGAATTCAGAATTTCATTCTTAATTTAGAAGTATTGTCTTTCGGTCTTCTTTTTTAGAGTTATAATTGAATCTGGTGTTTGACGAGTTGAAAAAATTAACGGTTCAATCTCGTATTTATACAGATGCCAATGCTAGCTAGTGATGATTTGCATCGTTACTGATAAACTTGAGCCATCTCATACTGCGCGCGTCAAGGAAAAGGTGCATGTAGTGACCTGCTACGCATGCTACAACAAACAGCCAGTAGCGTTCTAAAAGTTCCAACACGTTTTCCCATTCGAAACCGCCGTAAGTTCTTTGTTGAGCATGAAAATATTCCTGAACAGTTGCCAGAAAAACTGCAATAGCCCAGGGAGTGATCTTCCAATGAGTCCAGCCACGATGCTGATGAAGCACTGGCAAAATGGCGCAGAATGCCACAATGACAAAAAGATCATACCTGCCTGAAAAATGCATTATCCCCATGAGTACAAACACTATCCTGAAAAACCAGCGTTGAGATACCGATTGAATGTCAAGATCCGGGAAAAGGGCCATAAAGAGTGTCGTCATGAACAAACCAAGCAGGGTCTTAGTGTTTTGAGTTGGCGACAGAGGTGATTTAGTAATTTCATTTAAAGTTTCCCAACCAAGTTCAACATCACCGGTTGTTGACGCTAAAAAACAAACGGCACCCCCTGTGAGAATTCCTCCAACAACATGTCCTGAATGGTTCATAGTTCCTCTATGTTTAGAATGCAGAAAAAAATAGCCGCTGCAAATTTCGAGTAAAATTAAATATATCAGCTAACGCAAGATGTAACCTCCTCAAGAGCCCCACTTGGTAAGGTAAGGAGGCCAGCTCCTCTCCTTTTCAAGTGAAGGTTGGGAGGGGTATTAGCGTGTAACAATTTATATCCGAGTACTTAACACCTCAGCCATAGATATTTTCATGGCCTTACTTCTGGCCTCTTCAGCCTGAATAATTGCTTGCAGTTCCTCACCGGAAGAATTTATTTCAACTAAATCCAACCCCAAAACCCGATGTAAATCTGCGAGATCCAACTCTTTCAAATCACGCGCTAAAATCCACTTCCCCTCTTCGGTAACTGCAACATACTCTGCTTTAGATAAGACTTTGATTGCTTCAGAAAATGCGCTTCTGCCGATTTCTTGATTTAATTCTGTCTCATGGACAGCACCGCCTTTGTGCTGTTGTTCCCTCAAAATACGCAAAACATGCAATGACGCCGACATCAGCCGAGCAGGTGTGACAAATGAATCCATCCGAAAAAAACCACTTTCCTTGTCCTCAAGGGCTGCTGTCAGAATTGCTCCCAACAGTACCACCGCCCAAGTCAGAAACATCCAGATCATGAAAATTGGAATCGTAGCAAGGGCACCATAAATTGTTTCATAAGACGGAAAATTAGAAATAAATAGTCCAAATAGTTTTTTCAGTGTGGCAAATAGTACTACTGCCACAAAGGCTCCAATCAGTCCATTTATCCAGGAAACACTCCTGTTGGGAACAAAAATATACATAAATGTCAATGCGGCCATCATGATAATATTTGGCAGAATCCAGCTACCGATTGAAGCCCCAAAACCAGTAATTGGGACTGCATCAAACCAGACAGTTAGCGCAAAAAAATAAGTCGAAAGTGACAGGCTAGCTCCAATCATTAAAGGTCCCATGGTCAACAAGGCCCAAAACATCAATAAACGGGATGCAACGGATCGTATTGCTTGAACATGAAAGATGCGATTCAAGGCACTTTCAATGGTTGCCAGCAACATAATTGCGGTGAGACCTAATCCAACAATTCCCACAGCAGTCATTCCTCCCGTTTTTTCAGTGAAGGAATTTAAATAATTTCCAACAACTTCTCCTGCAGATGGAACAAAATTATCAAAAACATAGTTCTGCAGCTGCTGTTGAACTCCTTCAAATGTCGGGAAAGCCGCAAAGATCGCAAAACTGATAGCCAGCAATGGCACCAGCGAAAGTGCTGTTGTATAACTCAAAGATGCGGCAATACGCAGACACTCATCTTCGCGAAAGCGGCTTAATACAGTTTTAGCAATTTCGACGATTTCTATTTTGTTGAAAAAATCGTCTGACGTTCCTTTCATTTTTCCATTGACTGAATTTTTCGAAAAGTAAGTGTTGCTTTTGCTCTCATGCATCCAAGGCAACAGGCAACGGTCAAAAATAATCGTGTGAAAATATTTCCCTTAGAAGCTTGAATATTAAAATGTAAGCGACGATTGGCGCAATTATACAGGTGAAAAATGTGATGATGAAAATCATTAAAATGCCACTGATAATGACTTCTGCAAGGTTTTTGATTTGGGCAATGAAACCCTCATTGTTATTTTTTACTTCCTCCTGCTCAACAACTTCATCGCTCTCAGAGTCATTTGAAGAAAACAAATTTACGGTTTTCTCTTTCAATGAAGCCGCCCCCTTTTTTAATTAACCCCAGCCCCCTTTGACAACTGTTTCTTCGATTTGGTCGTAACTTGTTTTGAGATCGTGATACACGGGTTCTTTAAGTTTGTTGTAAATATATGCTTCAGTAGAGATGACTGCGGGCATAACAATAAATATTATCATGCTTCCATACATGATGGTTTCGTAAAAAGTCCAAATCATAAAATCCACACCTAATAATATCAATATGTTAAATGGGTAAAATTGCGAAAAATGGACTATTTACGGGATTATCATACATGATTTTTTTCCCCCAAACCGCTAAATTAGGAATTGCCAACAAAAGGAGTCCAAATCCTAAAAGATAGCGGAGGAAAAATCCTTTCTGAACGATCACGAGAAATGCTGATTGCAAACCAAGTGCAAATACTCCGTTGGCAAGGTAATCTGCAAGGTGTTGCATGATTTCACCGATAGCCTGAAGTCCGGGTGCAAATGTGCCTACTATTTCAACTGCTTTCACAAGTGCTAGAATCATTAAACTGTTAAGCAGTGACTCATTGCTGAAATTTGCGGCCATTTCGTAAATTGGATAGACCAAAGTTCCGTAGAGAAGATCATAGCCTCCAGCAAAGGCAACGAATACAAGCGTCAAATATGCTGGTAATCGCGGAATGCGATAATCTGTGAAACGTTCTATGGCAAGTATTGGGAAAAATATCATCCAATTCAATATGATAGATAATTTTTCCATCACGGGACCAATTATTGACTCTTCAATTGTCTATTCAATTTTCACGGCTTTTTCCGTGAACTGATCACTTTCAATAGTCATTGTGTTCCTTTAGTTGAATTCACTAATGTCCGGTTAAAGTAGTTATCAACAGTCGTATCATACTGTATTATCAAATAAAATCACACTAAATCAGGTTTTACCGACTTCAGCTAATTAATTTTCTAATAAATTGTGTTAAGCTCCTTAATTTTGGAGTTTAGCATGTTCAAAAGACAGTATGTTTTTTCTCAAATCACAGATCATTTACCACTGCACACTTTTCGCAGATGTGTTGAACGCTACCAGGGAGAGCGGTATGTAAAACAATTTAGATGCTTTGATCAGTACTTGGCAATGTCGTTTGCTCAGCTTACTCATCGTGAGAGCCTCCGTGATATTGAAGCTTGCCTTCAGGCTCAAAGCAGCAAACTCTATCATATGGGTCTTCGATCTTCTATTTCCAGAAGGACACTGGCAGATGCAAACGAGCAACAAGACTGGCGAATTTATGCTGACTTTGCGCAAGCACTAATCAAGATCGCACGACCTCTTTATGCAGGCGATGAACTAGGACTTGATCTAAAAAATACTGTTTATGAACTTGATGCATCCACGTTTGATCTTTGTTTTTCTGTTTTTCCATGGGCACTCTTTCGATCAACAAAGTCTGCGGTTAAACTCCATACGTTGCTTGATTTAAGAGGAAATATTCCGTCGTTCGTTCATATCTCAGTAGGTAAGTTGCATGACGTCAACGCCCTTGATATGATTATTCCAGAAGCCGGCTCTTTTTATGTCATGGATCGAGGTTATCTGGATTTCGAGCGACTCTTTTCTTTGAATAATGCGGGTACTTTCTTCGTGATTCGATCAAAAAATAATATCCTGTTTAAACGCAGATACTCTCAACCAGTTGACAAATCAAACGGAGTTCAGTGTGACCAAACTATCAGTCTGATAGGGTTAAACACAAAAAATAAATATCCAAAACCGTTGAGACGAGTTAAATACCATGATAACGAAACAGACAAAACACTTAATCTTCTTAATAACAACGAAGTTATATCACCACAAACAGTGGCGGATCTTTACCGTTACCGATGGAAGGTAGAGCTCTTTTTTAAATGGATTAAACAACATCTGCGTATAAGATCTTTTCTTGGTACATCTGAAAATGCAGTCAAGAGTCAAATATGGATTGCTATTACAGTATATGTGCTAATAGCCATCATCAAAAAACAACTCAAAATAAAGGCTGAACTCTACACAATTTTACAGGTTTTGAGTCTGACTCTATTTGAAAAAATGCCATTAGAACAGTTACTTGGAAATGAACATTACATTACACATATTCGTGAAAACGCTATCCAACTGAATTTATTAGATAACTTAAGCGGACACTAGTGAGTTGAATTGATAAAAAAAGGCTCAATAAAATTCATTTTCGATACAAATTATCTGCAACTTGCTGACTAATATCCAACCCCAACTGTTTCTCCATCCACAACCAATTAGCTTCGGAATTAACTTCCAAAAACCAATAGCGTCCTTGATGGTCAACTGCAAAATCGAGTGCGCCGAACTGCAAATTGAAGTGTTGCATGAGACGCATTATTTTGTCGGTGATTTCTTGCGGAAGTTCAAAAGCTTCCATTTGGTGATCACCTTCTTTTCTTCGGAAATCTACCTGGGACTCCGGAAAAACTTGTGAAAATATTTTTACAGCAAACATTTTTTTCCCAATTACCGTCACTCGAACATCATACTCCTTGTCGATGAAGTTACTGAAAAATGCCGGAGACTGTTTCAAATCTTCCAGATGTTCAAGGTCTTCCGGTGTAATGAGGTGCGTGTATAGAGCTTTAGCAGATTGTCTGTCTTCTGTAAAAACGCAGATATTAGAAAGCTGTTTTGCAACCACCTCCTGCAAAGCTGAAAATTCCAGCAAACTTTCCGGAATATTGGTGATCAGCAATTCCGGAACAAGGAAACCTAAACGTCGTGCCACTTGCATTTGAACTGCCTTGTTTTCACAAGCGTCCATGTGCCAAGGCGCATTGACCCACAGACAATCCAAACACTCGCAGAGGCTCATAAAGGCAGCCTTTAATTCTTTGGCAATCAACAAATCATCGGCGCTTTTCTCCTCACTTTCTTCGGCAAACTGAAAATGATAATTCCGACAGAAAACAGCACTCACATTTGCCAAATCTGCTGTGCGTTTTAAGTATGTTAAATGACCTGTAATCTTTCCATTTGCATTCAAACCAAAACTCAATGCGCCTAATCTTTCGTCCAAGCATTCCGGATTGATACGCAGTACATCCGCACCGCGATTTTCCAAAGCATGAATGACCATGTCGGCATGGGGATCTATATCTTCGGCAAATACCCAAATCAAAGCTTATGCTCTGTCAACTTAAAATCCATAGTTTTGCAGATAAAATCAATTCTTTGCTCATGAGAAATAATGCTTTTCAATTCAGGAAACTTCCGCTCTAAAATGGAACTGAAATAGCAACTGTTCATGCCGCTATTCCTTCGCAAATGACCTCCTTTTCGTAAAGCATCCAGCTTTTTCCGAAAAAATGAAAAAAACTTAGATTCTGGCTTTCTTTTCTCCAAAACAGAAACTTGAAACTCACTAAATAGCAAACTGAAAAAAGCCGGTGCACAGGCAAACAAAAACAAATCCGTTATCGAGAACAATTCAGCTCCGGCGGTACGGAAATGTGTATGAAAAACAACCCGAGGGCCCCAGGGAAAAGGACTGGAGGGACCGATGTGTTTCTCAAATTGCAAAACGTCCGTTTCCAAACTTGCAAATCCGGAAAACTCGATCCCTGGCTCATATTCAAAGATACTCTGCAACTTTCTCAAATGATCACCAGTAAAGAACTCCTCCGATTTAGAAGTATTCATCCTTACACGTTTCATTCCAGAAGAAGAACTTTGGATTACCAAACTATTTACCTTTGCGCCTGTCTGTTTTACACATGCGATAGCGCCCCATAACCCATTTATTTGTACGGGTCCAGTGCCCTTTAATCCATTTACCGCTTGTGTACCAACTAGAATACGTTCCAAATAATCCGAATACTTCAAAATAAAGTTCACCCTCAAATCCAGTCATCATTTGACGTTCCGGATCAAAGTGCATATCATCTTCTAAAGTTGCTTCTACGACTGGAACTTCTTCCATGCAATGTTTAATAAAATGTTGACGACTCATGCGGCCTCCTCTAATTCTTCCATGGTTTCAGATTTGATTTCCTGCAAAATTTCATCAGGAGTTTTATCTCGATCATTCAAGGTGACAATCACTTTGCCTTTTTTCGCTGCGGCAACCACCTTCATGGCAAAAACTGTAACAAGATAAGTTTCACTGAGACGCAAAATTTCCCGTACACGGACCAGAACATCGATCTCACCAAAATCTACGGCACCATCAGCGAGAACAAGATCAATCAGGTCATCAAACAAAATCTCGATTTTTTCCGGATTCAAACCAAATCCAGAACTGTTAAAAATGGAATCCGTTGTCCATGCATCTTCTGCTTGAACCAACGATTTAAGAGAGTCTTTCACCTCTTTTTTGAATTCATCCCAGGCAAAACCTTGATTTTCTGCAAGGGGTTTGAGTGCTTCCCACTCTTCCGGATCCTCCCTACCATCTGCCATCATGACATAGGCAGAAAGAACCGCTACGGATTGTATTGTACTACCCATAATTTTCTCCTTTTATGAGTGTTGAAGGGGGCGAATCCCCCAAAATAGCGCTGATTGTGCATTCAATCAGCGCTTAAGATTTATGGAAAATATTAACCTTTTTTCTTCCAGCCCTCCTTTTCTCCCAATTTGCTTAGTTGAGACAGGCTCATTTTATCTTTAGCACCAGTGGTGTAATAATATCCGCCGCCAGTGTTGTAGCACACCTGCGAGTAAAGCCCGAAGATTTTCTCGAAATTTTCCTCAAGATTCCCGGCATGGGTACGCCCATGGATACTGATGTCTCCCGGACTGGTTTTGGTTCTGACCTCAGAAATCTTCTTTTCAGGATCATGTGGGTGCTGAGTTGATTTTACTTTTTCGCTGAGAGGAAAAACGCACAAACTAATGTAAGGAAAATTTTTGTTGAATTCCTTAATAAAGGGTTTTCAACTTTTTGTTTCCAGTTACTGATATTTCATTTGCCATAATGTCTCCTTTGCTATTGATTAACAAATTGACATGAACTTGAATGATGCATGTCGATGATGTGTGTTGTAGATACTAACAACACACCAGAACACCAAACCTCTGGGCTTAATCAAAGTTGATAATCCATCCGCTGCCAGCGGGTGGTTTCACCTTTGAGTTTCAGCTCAAGGGTGTGGTCATTCACAAAACTGAAAGACATGGATTTAGTATAGTCTCCCTGACTGGAGCCATACATAATTCCTGTTTCACCTTTGAGACGGAAGAAGACCTTGCTCAGCGAATTTTTCGCCGTACTCAACGTTATTTTCCCTCTCCTGTTTTTGACCCTTTGGATGTTAAGACTCTTTCCACCGCCGCTTACAGGTTTCCACTTGCCAAACATGCGATAAATATTAAAACGATCACGCAGATATCTGGTTCGCGCGTCTGCCCTCTTGCGTTCAATCACTTCACGAAAATGTGCTTCGGATTTTCCGAACTGATCTTCATATTGGCCGGTAAACAGCAATTGAAGTATTGCGGCATTATCCTGCAACTGTGGTACAAATCCACCCTCAACTTGACGCTTGTTGATTGGATTATAATAGGTTGAATTGGCATAAAAATTATAACCGCCAATGAGCAATGTCCCGATCAGCATGGACATGGCAATCAACCTGACAAGTGGTTCTTCTTTTTCATCGATGTTCAAAGTACTGAATCCTTTCACTAGATCAAAACCCATAATAAATAAAGGGATTAAGAACAGTAAAGAAACAACAGTCAGAACCAAACCAAAAGCAAAGACTTTCAGCAAAGCAGCAATGATCGGCAGAGTAAAAAACACCAGACTCAGTTGAATTCTCCTTGCCTTGGCAAACTGCAATTTTTTGGTTTGTCTGGTCGCGGCCTTTCCAGCTTGAGTCGTAGCCATTATACCGCCTTGGCTACATCCTTCAGTCGCATGTTGTTGTCGGCAAATCCACTACTGTCCGGTAGCATTATTTGAATACCGATGCCCATCTTCTTGGCAAACTCGGTTTCAATATCGCCGACAATTTTGCTTTTTTTAATCGTCAAGTCCCCAACTTTCTGTCCTTTGGCACAATTGCTGGCCAAAGTGGATTTAGTTGGAGCTGATTTTGCGCCTTTGCCTGAATTGATGGTACCATCAGCTTTTGACTTATAAACCCTGATTTCTGTTCCAAAAGCATCTTTGAATTTTTTTTGGAATGTACCAACGTGCATTTTACCATCGACTTTGATGTCTTCCATGCCAAAAATTAAATTTAACAGTCCCATAGCATTTACTTTCAATAATATGGTTAATTTATTCAAAGACCGCACACCATGTGCGGTCTTCTGATGTAAAGCCAAACTTTAGGCTTAAGCCTTCCCGGATGCAGTCAGCGTCAGGCCGTTGTCCACCAAGTCAGTATCGCCTGAATTGGCAACCTGAACTTTGATGCCGTAGGTGTCTTTCATTGACTTTTCAAAGGTTGAGACCTTTGTTTTGCCATGGGCTTTTACTTCTGAGCCTTGATGAACAGTTTTTTTGGCAATTTTACCAACTGTATCGCCATCATCGGCAAACTTAACACCATTATAGACCCTCAAAGTACTTCCAAAAGAACTCTTAAAGTTGCTTTTGAGGGTACTGATCTTCATTCGTCCGGCAATATTAAAATCTGCCATAATATTCTCCTTGTGACAGGTTAGAAAAATTGAAACAGGCTTCGCGTTTTTCCTGCTTCGGTGAAACACCGGACAATGCCGATGCTAAAAGTCCGCAACCATCGATCAGACTATTAAATTATTGTCTTTTCAGCTTGCGAAACATTGGATCTTTGATATAAATGATTCATATCAGAGACTAAAGACCGGCATTCTTCGCGCAGCGATGCCGGTCGCAACAACTCAACTTGTATTCCATGCCCCAATATCCACCAACGCAACTGAGAGCTGTCAGGAACAGTGGCCCTTACCAATAAACGGTTTTCTTCTAAATAAATCACCTCCTGATCTTCACTGAGCGGTGATTCATCCAGTCGGGCAGCAACAAATGAATTGACATTCAGTTCAAATGCTAGCGGTTCCTCTCCAACCAGATATTTGAAACGTCCGGAATCTACGTATTTTGAAAGGTCAAACGTTTCAGGTTGTTTCCTCTGTTTTTCCAAAACCAAGGCCAGCGTGGAATGTACTGCAATATTTTAAGTTGACGAATCAAAGTAGTCATTTTCTTCCTTTCAAACAATCGTACCTGCACACAACGTCAATCCATGACGTTTTGTGATATAAGTTGAACTATTTGGTATAACGTTGCACTGAGCTAAATAATGAGGTTGGCCTCTGCCAGACTAGAATGAAGGTTTTTTCCAGGTTTCTTTTTGACAGCTTGAAAGCTTACACTCAAAACTTGCTAATAGAAAAATTCTATGTCAGTTTTAACTTATGTTTAAATATAACACTTTTTTGCAGAAGTACAACTTAAATTTCTGGTAAACAAAGTGTACAAAACCCATAAATTATTAAATATCATTATTATTTCACTATATAGCTAATTTAACCAACTGACGAAACGCTAAGAAAGATATTCAATTTTTCATATAACTGATGCATTCGTAAAAAGTCAAATTTAGGAAATACGTGCTTAATAATATCAACAAGTTACATTTAAAAAATTGCCAAAAAAGGACTTTTTA
>Ga0066376_10003268_pt1 | contig 14662 bp, 16 predicted proteins | sample Knorr_S15_td_Bot_FD_77009 | JGI IMG/M metagenome (GOLD analysis project Ga0066376, IMG submission 77009) | Marine microbial communities from Southern Atlantic Ocean transect - Knorr_S15_td_Bottom_ad_5009_LV_A | ecosystem: Environmental > Aquatic > Marine > Oceanic | place: Southern Atlantic... | reverse complement strand
GCGTGGCGCTTGAACGCAGTTCGCCCTTGGCGACCGTAAATAAAGCGACCGAAATTACGTATTCATGGATTCGAAGAACTCGGCGTTGTTCTTGGTGCTCCTGAGCTTTTCGAGGAGGAATTCCATGGCGTCGGAGGAGCCCATGGGCATCAGGATGCGGCGCAGCACCCACATCTTGGCGAGATCGCCGGGATCGACGATCAGCTCTTCCTTGCGGGTGCCGGATTTACCGATGTCGAGGGCCGGGAAGACGCGTTTGTCGGCTAGCTTGCGGTCCATGACGATCTCGCAATTGCCGGTGCCCTTGAATTCCTCGAAGATAACCTCGTCCATGCGCGAGCCGGTGTCGATCAGCGCCGTCGAAATGATCGTCAAGGAGCCGCCCTGTTCGATATTGCGCGCAGCACCGAAGAAGCGCTTGGGCCGCTGCAGGGCGTTGGCGTCGACGCCGCCGGTGAGCACCTTGCCCGATGACGGCACCACGGCGTTGTAGGCGCGCGCCAGGCGGGTGATCGAGTCGAGCAGGATGACAACGTCGCGCTTATGCTCGACCAGGCGCTTTGCCTTGGCGATGACCATCTCGGCAACCTGGACATGGCGCGTGGCCGGCTCATCGAAGGTCGAGGAAACAACCTCGCCTTTGACCGAGCGCTGCATGTCGGTGACTTCCTCGGGGCGCTCGTCGATGAGCAGCACGATGAGGTAAATCTCCGGGTTGTTGGCGGTGATGGCATGGGCGATGTTCTGCATCAAAACCGTCTTGCCGGCGCGCGGCGGAGACACCAGAAGGGCGCGCTGACCCTTGCCCAGAGGGGCGACCAGCTCGATCACCCGGGTGCTTAAATCCTTTATCGTCGGGTCGTTCATCTCGAGAATGATGCGCTCCTCGGGGTAGAGCGGCGTCAGATTGTCGAAATTGACCCGGTGGCGCGAGGCCTCGGGATCGTCAAAATTGATGGTTTTGATTTGGACCAGGGCAAAATAGCGCTCGCCTTCCTTGGGCGCGCGAATCTCGCCGTCCACGGTGTCGCCGGTGCGCAGGGAAAGCCGCCTGATTTGGCTCGGCGATACATAGATGTCATCCGGGCCGGGCAGGTAATTGGCCTCGGGCGAGCGCAGGAAACCGAACCCGTCCTTGAGGATTTCCAGCACGCCGGAGCCGAAAATCGCCGTGCCGTTGTCGGCCAGCTGCTTGAGAATGGAAAACATCAGATCCTGCTGGCGCAGGGTGCCGGCGGCCTCGATGTCGAGCTCGTCGGCAAAGGCGAGAAGGTCTTCGGGAGTTTTGAGTTTTAGTTCCTGGAGATTCATCTGTCGTTCATTGACTGTGAAGAGGAGGGATGGAATGGAGACTATGCGGGGCCGCCGGAAGCGGCCGCTTTTGAAGCCAGACTAGGGGCTTAGTCTGCCCAAAGAATAAAATTAGCCTGTCGATTCAGCGCTTGTTGATTGAAAGGGCCCGTAGAGGGATAAGGAGCGGTAAATTCGCGCGGGATTTTTTGTGGGTTTTCCACGACACACGATGAACGCGTGCCTCCACAGGACGTGGAGCGCGAACAGTAGCGGCAAGCCGCCAAGGCTGTCAAACGAAGATTTTCTAGAACGGTTTGGCCACGGCGAGGATGACAATAAGGATCATCAGGACGGTCGGCACCTCGTTGGCGATGCGATAGAAGCGCTGGCTGCGCTGGTTGCGGTCTTCGGCGAAGTCGCGGCGCCAGCGCGACATCAGCCCGTGGCTGGCGGCCAGCACCAGAACCAGCACCAGCTTGGCCTGAATCCAGCCGCCGTCCAGCCCGACCTGGTGGATCAGCGCAGCGCCGAAAATAAACGCCAGGATCATCGCCGGAGTCATGATGGCGCGCAGCAGCCGGCGCTCCATGATCTTGAGCATTTCCGAGCGTTTCGAGCCCGGCTCGGCCTCGCAATGATAAACGAACAGGCGCGGCAGATAGAGCAGCCCGGCCATCCAGGCAATCACCGCGATGATATGGAAAGCCTTGATCCAAAGATAATATTCAGCCATGGGGACAACCCGTCAAACCTGCCGGGCAGAGGCGCCCGCCCTGATGAGAACAGAGATCGGCGCCGCCGTCGAGGGTGCTGCGGACCAGGCCGGCGAGCCCGTCGATAAAGGCCGGCCCGACGCCCAGAGCCGGCACGCGGACATAATCTCTGACGCCTGCTTCCTCGGCCAGGTCGCGATATTCGATATCGAGTTCTACCAGGGTCTCGGAGTGCTCGGACACGAAGGCGATCGGCACCACAACCACGGCAATGCCCTCAGCGCCGGCGCGCCGCAGCTCTTCATCAGTGGAGGGGCCGACCCAATCCAGCGGCCCGACCCGGCTTTGATAACAGACCGTCCAGTCGAGATCAGGATTGGCCGCCGCCAGAGACCCGGCGATGGCTGCCGCCGAGCGTTCGATCTGCCAGACATAGGGATCACCGCGCTCGACGATCTTCTTGGGCAGTCCATGGGCCGAAAACAACAGCCGGAACTTGCCCTCCATCCTATCGAGGGCCGCCCGGATCAAGGCCCCGTGGGCTTCGACGAACCCCGCTTCGGTGGCATAACAGCACAGGGCATGGGTCGGCGCCCTGAGACCCTCGGCAGCGGCGAGGCGATGCCATTCAGCGATCGAGGAAGCGCTGGTGGTGGTCGAATATTGCGGATAGAGCGGCAACAGGACAATCCGGTCGGGATTGAAATTCTTGACCTCGAGCACCGCTTCCTCGGTCATCGGGTGCCAATAGCGCATGGCGATGAAGCAGCGCACCTCGCCGCGCGCCGAGAGCGCTGTCTCAAGGGCATGGGCTTGGTCCCGGGTGTGACCGAGAAGCGGCGAGGCGCCGCCGAGATGCTCGTAAATCTTGCGCGCCACGGGTGCGCGGCGGTGCGACACCAGGGTCGCCAGACACCAGCGCAGGGGCTGGGGCAGGGTGATGATCGCCTTATCGTTGAACAGATTGAACAGGAAGGGCTGCACCGCTTCCGGCTCGTCGGGGCCGCCGAGATTAAACAGGACGACGGCAATTTTCTCGGCCCCATTGCTTGGCATGTTTAGCTCCGCTAAGGCCGCCAGCCGCGCACGGTCTCGACAAGTTCCGCCACATGCTCGGGCGGCGTCGCCGGCACGATGCCGTGGCCCAGATTAAAGATGAACGGCCCGCCCGCCAGGGCTTCCATAATGGCGGCGATTTCGTCGATCATCCGCGGCCCGCCGTGGAGCAGGCAGAGCGGGTCGAGATTGCCCTGCACGGCGCAATGTGGCTGCAAGGCCTGGGCCGCCCACTGCACCGGTGTGGCGGCATCAATACTGATCCCGTCGACACCGGTGTCCACAACATAATCGCGCATCATCACACCCGCGCCGCGTGGAAAGCCGATGATCGGCGCCTCTGGATAGGCGGCGCGCACCCCCTCGACGATGGCTTTCATGGGCGCCACCGACCAGCGGCGGAATTCGCTCTCGGACAGGACGCCGGCCCAGCTATCGAAGATCTGTAGCACCTCGGCGCCGTGGCGAAGCTGGGCGATTAGATAGTCCACCGTCGCCGCGACAAGAATATCTATCAGCCGTTGAAAACTGTCTGAATCGCTGAAAGCCCAGTTCCGGGTAGCGGCGAAATCACGGCTTGAACCGCCCTCGATCATGTAGGTCGCAACGGTCCAGGGCGCGCCGGCGAAACCGATCAGCGCAGCGCCATCTGGCAGCTCGGCCGCCACCCGCTCAACGGTCTCATAGACCGGCGCCAGGTGATCAGCAATGCGATCTAGCCGCAGCGCCTCGATGTCGCGCAGATCTTTCAAGGGCGTCAAACGCGGCCCTTCACCCTCGACAAACGAAAGCTCGGCGCCCAGGGCATCAGGAATAACCAGAATATCGGAAAACAGGATCGCCGCATCCATCTGATACCGGGTGATCGGCTGCAAAGTGACTTCGGCGGCCAGAGCCGGATTGTAACAGAGCTCAAGAAAAGAACCCGCTTGTTTGCGCAGCTCCCTATATTCAGGCAAATAGCGTCCCGCCTGGCGCATCAGCCACAGGGGAGGCGGCGCACCAGTCGTGCCCCGCAAGACGCGGAGGAGCGGCTTATCGTCGCTGTTAGACGTTTGGCTTGAGATAGGCGATGTCATGGGAAACCATTCTGGGAGTTTTATCGTCCCGCTTAAATTACGAATTATTTTTTTATAATTAAAGGTAGTTGTTGTAGTTGGGCCTGTGGAAACCGGGGTTTAATCCTTATCCCATAAATTATCCGCAGCTGGGACCCTCTTGCCTCGATCGTCGGTCATGGCGTAATACCCATGGCAAATCCCCTGTATAAATATTCAGCCATGATGGTTGTCATGGCACTGTCAGCTTAGCGATAGGGTGTTTGGTATGAAGGATGGAAAACCGGGGATAATTTGCGAGCCCGCAGCCCTTGTCCCCATGATTCCCGATGACTCTTCTGAATCCTAAAATCCCGACGATCATGGGGCTGGAAATTCGGTGAGCGTTGATGATATTCGGTGCTTCTCTCGAAACCATGAGTTATCCCCGTGTTGCGCGGGATTATCTGTAGGAATTTATCTATGAAACGGTTTCATCTTCATCTGGTTTCCGATGCCACCGGCGAGACCATCAACAGCATTGCCCGGGCGGCAATTTCCCAGTTCGAGGATATCGAAGTCGTCGAACATTTCTGGTCCCTGGTCCGCGGCAGGCAGCAGATCGAAAAGGTGCTCGCCGCCATCGAAGCCAATCCCGGCGTGGTGGTGTTCACCCTGGTCGACGCCGAACTGCGCGAGATCCTGGAGACCGGCTGCCGGCGGCTCAATGTTCCCGTCGTACCGGTGCTCGAGCCGGTAATCGCCGCGCTGAGTTCCTATCTTGGCATCGAATCCCATGGCGAACCGGGCCGCCAGCATGCTCTTGATGGCGAGTATTTCGATCGTATCGATGCCATGCATTTCGTGCTCACCCATGATGACGGCCAGTCGCTGCATAATCTGGAGAACGCCGACGTGGTTCTGCTCGGCGTATCGCGCACATCGAAAACGCCGACCTGCTTCTATCTCGCCAACCGGGGGATCAAGGCGGGCAACGTGCCCCTGGTGCCGGGCTCGCCCATTGCCCCCGAGGTCGAGGGCCTCGACAATCCGGTGATAATCGGCCTGACCACCACGCCGGAGCGGCTCATCCAGGTGCGCCGCAACCGCCTGCGCTCGATGAATCACGACCAGGAAACCGATTACGTCGATCTCGCCATGGTGCGCGAGGAAGTTCTCGCCGCGCGCCGCCTGTTCGCCAAGCATGAATGGCCGATCATCGACGTTACCCGGCGCTCGATCGAAGAGGTCGCCGCCGAGATATTGCAGCATATCGCCCATCGCCACGGCGGCGAGGTGGTGTCGTCTCTGCGTGTCGGCGGCCGCGGTGACAGCGACGATGGCGGGAACGACTGAGCGCGTCATGGCCGACGCACCGCCCGCACTGATATTGGCTTCAAAGAGCATCGCCCGGGCGACCCTGTTGCATAACGCCGGGATTAATTTCCATATCGATCCGGCTGCAATTGACGAGGCCGCGATCCGCCGCATGGTGCATGCGGAAAGCGGCGCGGCCGCCGTTGCCGCCGCCGCCCTCGCCGAGGCCAAGGCCATGGCGGTATCTGAAGCCCATGAAGACGCCCTGGTCATCGGCGCCGATCAAATTCTCGAGTGCGACAGCGCCTGGTTCGATAAGCCCCTCGACATGCAGCGGGCGCGGGCCGATCTGCTGGCCCTGCGCGGGCTCACCCACCAGCAGCACAGCGCGGTCAGCGTTGTCCAGGGCGGCGCGGTGCTGTGGCGCCATGTGGAGACCGCCGACCTGACCATGCGGGATTTCTCGGTGGATTTCCTCGATGATCATCTGGCGGCGGTGGGAACATCTGTCCTGGCCAGCGCCGGGGCCTATCAGCTCGAAGGGCTGGGGGTTCAGCTGTTCAGCCGCATCGAGGGTGATTATTTCTCCATCCTCGGCCTGCCCCTGGTGCCGTTGCTGGATTTCCTGCGTCAGCAGGGCGTGGCCGGATCATGATCCGCGCCGGCGTTATGGGCTGGCCGGTGGCGCATTCCCTGTCGCCCCGGCTGCACGGCTACTGGCTCGACCATCACGCAATTGATGGCCGCTACGACGCCCTTGCGGTCGCGCCCGAAGGGCTCGCCCAACAGCTCGCCAGTCTCGCTGCCGACGGGTTTGCCGGGGTCAATCTGACGGTTCCCCACAAGCAGGCGGCCCTGAGTTTGATGGCCAGTCTCAGCCCGGCGGCTCGGGCCATCGGTGCGGTCAACACGGTGGTGGTCGGCGCGGACGGCGCCCTCGCCGGTGACAACACAGATGCCTTCGGCTTCATGGACAACCTGCGTCATGGGGCGCCGGAATGGTCGGCGGCTAGCGGTCCTGCCTCCGGGCCCGCCATCGTGATTGGTGCGGGTGGTGCTGCGCGGGCGGTCTGTCATGGGCTTCTGGCTGCTGGCGCGCCCGAGGTTCGCCTGATCAACCGCACGGCTGCCAACGCAGAAGCGCTCGCCGCCATGGATGCCGAGCGGATTACCATACCGGCCTGGTCGGCGCGCGCCGAGGCGCTCCACGAGGCCGCACTGCTGGTCAACACCACCAGCCTCGGCATGGTCAGCCAGCCTGCGCTCGATCTCGATCTTGCGGCCCTGCCCCCCGAGGCCCTGGTCAACGACATCGTTTATGCACCGCTTGAGACGCCTCTGCTTGCCGCCGCCAAGCGCCGTGGCAACCCGGTGGTCGACGGGCTCGGCATGCTGCTGCATCAGGCGCGGCCCGGCTTTGCCGCCTGGTTCGGCGTCATGCCCGAGGTGACGCCGGCGCTGCGCGCCCATGTTCTGGCGGATGATACGGAGTCCGGGCCGTGATCGTCCTGGGCCTGACCGGCTCCGTCGGCATGGGAAAGTCCGTCGCAGCAAAGGCCCTGCACCGGCTGGGCGCGGCGCTGTTTGACGCCGATGCCGAGGTTCATCGCCTGCTCGGGCCGGGCGGCGATGCGGTCGCCGCGGTCGCCGCGGCCTTTCCCGAGGCCGCCCTGAATAATGCCCCGAATGACGCCATCGGCGTCGCCATCGACCGGGGCGCTCTGGCGGCGCGGGTGTTCGACGACGATGCGGCCATCAGGCGCCTGGAAGCCATCCTCCATCCGCTTGTCCGGCAAGCCCAGGGCGCTTTCCTCAAGGCGGCCTTGGCGCGGCGACAAAAGCTGGCCGTGCTCGATATACCCCTGCTGTTTGAAACCGGCGGCGATAAACGCTGTGACGCGGTCGCGGTGGTGACAGCCCCCGCTTTCCTGCAGGCCCAACGGGTGTTGCGGCGTCGCGGCATGACCGCCGCCCGCCTGGCCGCCATCTGCGCCCGTCAGATGCCGGATCGGGAAAAACAGCGGCGCGCGGATTTCGTCATTCATACCGGCTTGAGCCGTCGATATAGCTTGGCGCAGCTAAATCGCATGGTATCAATACTCACCAGCAATCATGCGGAAGAAGAGGCGCCCGACTATGCGTGAGCCCCTGCGTGAAATCGTTCTCGACACCGAGACCACCGGCCTCGATCCCTCACAAGGCGACCGCATGGTCGAAATCGGCTGTATCGAACTGATCAATCACATGCCGAGCGGCAAGACCTTCCAGCGCTATCTCAACCCCGAGCGGGACATGCCCCCCGGCGCCTTCGCCGTGCATGGGCTGTCGGAGGCGTTTCTGGCCGACAAGCCGTTGTTCGCCGATGTGGCCGATGACTTTCTGGGCTTTGTCGGCGGCGACCCTCTGATCATTCACAACGCCGCCTTCGATCTGGGCTTTATCGACGCCGAGCTTGTGCGCCTCGAGCGGGAGCCCCTGGCGCGCGAAGCGGTCGTCGACACCCTGTTGATCGCGCGCCGTAAGTTCCCCGGCGCACCGGCCTCTCTGGATGCCCTGTGCCGGCGCTTTGCCATCGACACCTCGGGCCGGGATCTGCATGGCGCCCTGCTCGACGCGGGCTTGCTCGCCGATGTTTATCTTGCCCTGATCGGCGGCCGCCAGCCCGGCCTCGGGCTTGCCGCCGATACCGGCGAGACCGAAGCAAAACCAGCCGCCGCTCCCAGTGAGACGGAAACCAACGCCCGCGCACCACGCTCCTACGCCCCCGAACCGTCAGAAATCGAGGCGCACACGGCGTTCATCGACGGTCTGAAAGACCCCATCTGGCGGCGGCGGTAAACCCGCCGCTGTTTTTTAAGAAGTGACGTTCAAGCGCCACTAAAGCTTTAGCCGCTCAATGCGGCTTTGGCGGCATTCGCCGCGCACTGCGTTCGATAATCGGGTAGGGCAGCATTCTCCGACCGTAACGGTCGGAGAAGCAAGCCCGCAAAGCGGGCCGCCGGCTCACCCGGCGTGAGCCTGCGTGGCGCTTGAACGCAGGTCGCCTTCGGCGACCGCATTAAACCAAAACCCGCTAAGCGTCAGCGGGTTTTGATTCGGCTTCGGCCTGATTTTTCTGCAGATAGGTATTGTAGAGCTGGACGAAGTCGATCGCCCCCAGCATAAGCTGGGGAAAACCGCCGTCGCGCACCGTATCGGCGATAACTCTGCGCGCGTACGGAAACAACAGGCGCGGACATTCGATCATCAGCGCCTTTTGGTGATCCTCGCTGCTGAAACCAGACACGGTGAACAGCCCGGCATATTGCAATTCGACGAGAAAAGCGGTCTCGCTGCCTTTCGTGCCCTCGATCTGGAATTGCAGAACGACTTCATATTGATCGCCGGTCAGCTTGCGCGATTTGACCTGCACGGATAGCTCGCCATTGGGCGTTTCCTTGAGATCCAGCAGGCTCGCCGGAGAATTCGGGCTCTCGAAGGACAAGTCCTTAACGTACTGGGTCATATTGGTAATTTGCGGCCCCTGAACGGGTTCAGGAGGGGTCTCTTGAGCGGTCTCGTCGGCCATGGTCGGCGCTCCAAAATTCACAAAATTCTCACAAAAATCAATGTCTCGCAGGCCCTATCATGGACGGCGCGCGGGAACAAGCGTCAAGCGGTATCAGCCCGGCTCAGGGACTCGTGGGATCGAAGATCACCATTTCGCAGTTTTTCACCGAGCGCCCGGTCAGGGCGAGGATGAAGCCCCAATGAGAGACCACCACAAGCTCGTGATGATCGGGCCAGGTCCGGGCCAGATCACGGAACCGGTCGGCGCGGACCAGCACTTCAGCTTCGCTTTCCTCATCTGCATGCCACCATAGCTCATCGAGATGGCTGAAATCGTGATGCGGCCAATCGGCCATAAGCGCGCTCGCCGGGGTGCCGACATCACAGGCGAAAGCGCCGCGCTCGCGTACCGTCGCCTCTATGGTGGTCGGCAGGCCGAGCGCTGCGGCGGTCTCCAGGGTCCGCGTGAAGGGGCTCGCCAGGGTCCGTTTCACGCCATGCTCGGCGAGCTTTATAGCCGCCTCGCGGGCTTGTTCATGGCCGCGCTCGGTCAGCCGGGGATCGCGGATTCCCGGATCCTGCCCGGTCGCGCTATAAACAACGTTGAATTCAGATTCGCCATGGCGCAGCAATATCATCGAGGGGGGAGGTCCCCGGCGCTTGGCGGTGGCGCATCGTCGTCGTCTTCGACAAACTCGCCCTCAATGACGGTACCGCCGGCGCCGGCGCCGGAGCGGCCCGGCCGTTTTGCCCGCATGGTGGCGGTAAATCGTCCATTGGCGGCAATCCAGCGCAGCGCTCCGCCTTGCAGCAGGCGGCGAACCGGCGTGATCAGCAACAGAGTCCCGGCCAGGTCGGTGACGAATCCCGGTGTTAGCAGCAGGGCTCCGGCGACGATCAGACAGACCCCATCGAGCAAGGCCTGCACCGGCAACTCGCCGCGCTCGACGGTGCCGCGGGCGTCCGCAATGACCGAGAGCCCTTGAAAGCGGATCAGCATCGTGCCGATGGCGGCGGTCGCGAATATCATTCCCAGGGTCGCCAACAAGCCGATCCGCTCGCCGACTTCGATGAAGACGGCGATCTCGATCAGCGGGATGCCGATCAGGGCAAGGAAGATGATAAGACCGATACTCATACTTGCGTCCTTTGCGCCGTGTGACTATGTACTGACTACGGGTGGGTACTGACTACGGCTGGGTACTGCGTGCAGGTGGTTTTGTAAAATTACCGACAAGGACTCGACCCGAGACGGTTCGCCCCCTACGGTGGTGCCGTAACTTAGACTATACTATCGTAGTTTGGCCAACGCTCTGAAGGCCATGGCGTCAACAACAAGCGGTAAAGCAAGTGATGAGCGAAGGCTTCCAGTTCATCGATATCATTTTCTTCGCGGTTATCGCCGGGTTTATCCTGCTGCGTCTGCGCGGCGTGCTGGGCCGTCGCACCGGCCATCAACAGCCGCCCAGCCAGCAACGCACCAACAATGAGAGCAACGACAATGTGGTGCATCTTCCCGATCGCGAGGCAGCGGAAGACATCTCAGATCAAGTCGCAACCGAGGATGAGCAACCAGCCGACGACCTCGATGATGAAAACCAGCTTCTCGCCACCGGTCTCGCCCAAATCAAGGCCGCCGACTCAGGCTTTACCCGCCAGGGCTTCCTCGAGGGCGCCGTCGGTGCGTTCGAAATCATCATCGAAGCCTTCGCCCAGGGCGATGCGGACCGTCTCGGCGAGCTTCTCGACGACGATGTTTACCGGCCCTTCTCCCGGGTGATCGAAGAACGCCAGGAGGCCGGCCATAGCCATCAAACAACGCTTATCTCGATCGATGAGTATACGGTTATCGAGGCCGGTATGAACGGCCGCATGGCCTTTGTCACCGTGCGCTTCGTCACCCAGCAGATCAATGTAACCTATGACGCCGAAGGCGCCGCGGTCGGCGGCGACGCCTCCCAAGTGGTTACGGTGACAGACCTTTGGACCTTCGAGCGCGACACCAGCTCGCGCAGCCCCAACTGGAAGCTCGTCGCCACCCGCAGCCCTAATTAGCCCGCGCGCCGATGAAGGCGTTACGCTCCCTTACCGTTATCGGCCTGTTTCTGGTCTTGGCCTCCTGCAGCGAGCCGCCGGGTCCGCCGCGCCTCGATCTTGAAAAAATCTCCTTTTCCGACCTGGAGGGTTGGCGCGACGACGCTCAAGGCGAAGCCTTGGCGGCCTTTCTCCGGTCTTGCAAAAAATTCGCCACAGCACCCGCAGGCAGGCCGCTTGGTCCTAAGGGCGTCGTTGGTGGCACGATGGGCGATTGGCGCGGCCCTTGCGCCGCCGCGAGCGCTGCCCCCGTCGGCGACGATCAGGCGGCGCGGGATTTCTTCGAGGCGCAGTTCATCCCCTTCCGCCTGAGCGACCGGGGTGAGACCGAGGGACTGTTCACCGGCTATTACGAACCCTTGTTGAGCGGCGCCAAGACGCCGGGCGGACGGTTCACGGTGCCGATCCATGGGCTGCCGGGCGATCTGGTGACCGTCAAGCTCGGCCTGTTCTCCGACGAGCTGGAAGGGCGCAGGATCACCGGCCGGATGGTGCACGGGGCGCTGCAACCCTACCCGCCCCGCGCCGAGATCACCGCCGGGGCGCTCGATGGCCGCGCCCCTGTGCTCGCCTGGGTCGATGATGCAACGGATGCGTTTTTCCTTCATGTCCAGGGCTCGGGCCGAATCGCCTTGGACGGCGGCGGCGTCATGCGGGTGGGGTATGCGGGCGCCAACGGGCGGTCCTATGTCAGCATCGGCCGCGCCCTGGTCGAGCGCGGCGCGATCAGCCTGGAAGAAGCGTCCCTGCAGTCGATCCGCGCCTGGCTGGCGGCCAACCCCGACCAGGCGGCGGAAATTCTGGCGCTAAACCCGTCCTATGTGTTTTTCCACGAACTCACTGGCGATGGTCCCCTCGGCGCGCAAGGGGTGGCCCTGACGCCGGTGCGCAGCCTTGCCGTGGACCGCGCTTATCTCCCCCTCGGCGCGCCCCTGTGGCTCGATATAACGACGCCCGGCGCAGGCCCCAGCGATGCCGACCGCCCCTTGCGCCGCCTGGTTGTCGCCCAGGACATCGGCGGCGCCATCAAGGGGCCGGTTCGCGGCGATCTGTTCTGGGGTTTCGGGCCCGAGGCCGAATCGGTAGCCGGACGCATGAAACATTCCGGCGGTTATGTCTTGCTATTGCCCAAAGCTCTGGCTGAGACTTTGTCATGACCGATCTGAGCCCAAACCTACAAGATCAGCCGCGCGTCGGGCTGTTTGTCACCTGTCTTGCCGATCTGTTTCGCCCCTCCGTCGGTTTCGCCGCCGCCCGGCTGCTGGAACAGGCGGGCTGCCGGGTCGAGGCGCCTCTGGCCCAGACCTGTTGCGGCCAACCGGCCTATAATTCCGGCGATCGGGCGAGTGCTAAGGCCATCGCCGCCCAGGTCATCGACGCCTTCGAGAGCTTCGATTATGTGGTGGCGCCGTCGGGCTCCTGCGCCGGCATGCTGCGCCGCCATTACCCGGCGCTGTTCGCGGACGATAAGGCCATGGCGGCCCGCGCCGAGGATTTCGCCGGGCGCTGCTGGGAGCTGGTCTCGTTTCTCTATGATGTGCGCGGCGTGCGGCGTGTGGAGGCGAGCTTCGACGGCGCCGTCGCCTATCACGACGCCTGCGCCGGCCTGCGCGAGCTGGGCATCGCCGAACAGCCGCGCGCTCTGCTCGCGAGCATCGACGGCCTGACCCTCAAGGAGGTGGCGGCGGGGGAGACCTGCTGCGGCTTCGGCGGTCTGTTTGCGGTGAAATATCCCGACATCTCGATCCACATGGTTTCCAACAAAACCGCGGCCATTACCGATACGGGCGCCCAGACTCTGCTCGCCGGCGACCTCGGCTGCCTGATGAACATCGCCGGCCGCCTGTCCCGCGAGGGCAGCCCGATCCGTGTCCGCCATGTGGCCGAGGTGCTCGCCGGTATGGCCGACGGCCCGGCCATCGGCCCGGAAATTAACAAGGGTGATCGTTAGCCATGCAGATCACCACGCCGCAATTTTCGGCCAACGCCAAGGACGCCCTGGCTGACAAAGACCTGCAAATGGCCCTTGCCAAGCTGCGCGCCGGCTTCACCGCCCGGCGCGGCAAGGCCACCGACCGCCTGCCCGAATTCGACGCGCTTTGCGATCAGGCGCGCGCCATCAAGGATCATGTTCTGGCCAATCTCGATGATTATCTGGTGCGCTTCGAGGCCAAGGTGATCGAGTGTGGCGGCCAGGTCCACTGGTGCGTCGATGCGGCCGAAGCGCGCGATGTGGTGCTCGCCCTGTGCCGCGACGCCGGGGCCAAGTCGGCGACCAAAAGTAAATCCATGATCGCCGAGGAAATCGCCCTTAACGATCATCTTGAGGCCCATGGCATCGAGCCCATCGAGACCGATCTGGGCGAATATATCATCCAGTTGGCCGGCGAGCCGCCGAGCCATATCATCGCCCCCGCGATCCACAAGACCAAGGATTCCATCGCCGATCTGTTCGTCAAACATCACGCCAAATATGGCTTTGATCAGCGTCAGGACGAAGCCTCCGCCCTGCTGGAAGAGGCGCGCCAGGTGTTACGGTCGAAATATTTCGAGGCCGACGTGGGCATCACCGGGGCCAATTTCCTGGTCGCCGAGAACGGTTCGATCGTTACCGTGACCAACGAAGGCAACGCCGAGCTGACCCAGATCCTGCCCGACACCCATATCGTCATCGCCAGCCTGGAAAAGGTCGTGCCGACCCTGGAGGACGCCACCACCATTCTGCGCGTGCTGGCGCGCTCGGCGACGGGCCAGGAATTCTCAAGCTACACGACATTTTCCGCCGGTGGCCGCCGCGACGGCGATCTCGACGGGCCGAGCGCGTTTCATGTTGTATTGCTCGATAACGGGCGGTCTGCAATGCTGGGCGGCGAATTTCAGGACATGCTGCGCTGCATCCGCTGCGGCGCCTGCCTCAATCACTGCCCGATCTACGGCGCGGTCGGCGGCCATGCCTATGGCTGGGTCTATTCCGGCCCCATGGGCGCGGTGCTGACGCCCCAGCTGATCGGCATCGAGGCCGCTGGGAACCTGCCCAATGCCTCGACCTTCTGCGGCCGCTGTGAAGAGGTCTGCCCCATGCGCATCCCCCTGCCCAAGATGATGCGACACTGGCGCGAGCGGGAATTCGAAACCCGGCTGCAACCGGCGGTCTCCCGGCTTGGCCTGGCCCTCTGGTCGTGGTTCGCCCGTCATCCCACGGCCTATGGACTGGTTGCGCGGCTGGCGGCCTGGGGTTTGAATCGGGTGGGCGGCCGCAATCGCCGCATCGGCTGGCTACCCGGGGCGCAGGGCTGGACAGCGGATCGCGACCTGCCGGCGCCCGAAGGCAAAAGTTTCCGCGCCCTGTGGGCGGCGGGCAAGCGATGAGTTCCCGCGAGCGCATTCTCGGCGCCGTTCGCACCGGTCTGGAGGGCCGCGCCGAGGGCCGCGATCCGGTGGCTGTCGAGGCTCGCCTGGCGACCCATGCACGCGGCCTGATCCCGGCGCGCAGCCAGCTCGACGCCAGGGGTCGCCTCGATCTGTTCATCGCCATGGCCGAGGAGGTCTCGACCAGCGTGACCCGGGTCAGCGAGATGGCCGAGGTGCCGGCGGCGATTGCCG
>Ga0066376_10003263_pt1 | contig 14673 bp, 12 predicted proteins | sample Knorr_S15_td_Bot_FD_77009 | JGI IMG/M metagenome (GOLD analysis project Ga0066376, IMG submission 77009) | Marine microbial communities from Southern Atlantic Ocean transect - Knorr_S15_td_Bottom_ad_5009_LV_A | ecosystem: Environmental > Aquatic > Marine > Oceanic | place: Southern Atlantic... | reverse complement strand
GTCAGCCCTAGTTGGACATAATCCCCTAATTGCCTAAGAGACAGTATTGGCTCATCGTTAACTCCAAGAGGAAGTGATGATGAGAAAGAAAAGCAGTGCCCAGAAGACTATTCGAGATATTCGATTGAAACTGATACTGGTGTCCGTGTCATGAGGTTTTCTGGCAGTATTTTTCTGGTGGGTCCCATGGGCGTGGGCAAGTCCACCATAGGGCGAGCGCTATCGGAATTACTGGGTCTCGAGTTTGCCGATTCCGACCGGGAGATCGAAACTTCGACCGGCGCAGATATCCCGTGGATCTTCGATGTTGAGGGCGAGAGTGGCTTCCGTCTGCGCGAAATACGCATGATCGAGCGCTTGAGCGCCAAGCAGAATGTGGTATTGGCCACGGGCGGCGGCGCAGTACTTGCGGCCGAGAATCGGGCGTGTTTGAGCAGTAGAGGCGTGGTTGTATACTTGCGCGCTTCCATCGCCCAACAAATGGAACGCACCAGTCGCGATAGGAACCGGCCGCTGTTGCAAACGGATGATCCGGAATCGAAAATTCGTGAGCTTATGGCTATTCGCGATCCGCTATACCTCGAAGTGGCCGACATCATTGTTGATACCAATCGTCGGAACCCTAAATCCGTGAGTCATGAAATTAGCAAACAGCTGGATCGGATGGTAAAGATGCGCCCCGAATCCAATCAGGATTGATAGGGACACTCTGGAACTACCCCATGCAAACAGTCGTAGTAAACCTGGGTGATAGAACTTATCCGATCCATATCGGCTCGCAACTGATTACCAGCGCGGAATTGGTGGCGCCCTACCTCGGCCGCAGCCGGGTTGTTATCGTAAGCAATGATGTGGTGGCGCCGCTCTATCTGGAACAGGCAAAATCAGCGTTCACTGCGGCACAATCTGCAGGTTCCGGTGAATCCTCTTGTAAGGCCATCGTGCTACCCGATGGAGAGGCCCACAAGAATTTGGCGGCCGTAGGCCATATCTACGACGAACTCCTGGCCGGCAAATACGACCGCAATACGGTGCTGGTGGCACTCGGTGGAGGGGTGGTGGGAGATATCACCGGCTTTGCTGCCGCGACCTATCTGCGCGGCATTCAGTTTATTCAAATGCCAACCACGCTGCTGGCCCAGGTTGATTCTGCCGTGGGTGGCAAAACCGGTGTGAATCACCCGCTGGGCAAGAATATGATTGGCGCCTTTCATCAACCCCAGTGCGTAATTGTAGACACCGACGTCCTCACTACGCTGCCTGTGCGCGAAGTGAGAGCAGGGCTGGCCGAGGTGTTGAAATATGGATTGATAAGCAAGCCTGAATTTTTCCATTGGCTGGCAGAAAATTGTGAAAAGTTGCTGCACTTGGATCAGGCCTGCATGACACGGGCAATAAAGACCTGTTGCGAGGCCAAGGCCGATGTTGTGGCAGCAGATGAGAAAGAGTCCGGGGTTCGGGCATTGCTGAATCTGGGTCATACCTTCGGGCATGCGATAGAGACGGCTACTGGCTATGGCACCTGGCTGCATGGAGAAACTGTCGCCATGGGGATGGTAATGGCAGCGGATCTATCCATGCGCCTGGGGTGGATCGAACAGCAAACCGCCCAACAGGTGAGGACGGTTCTGGAGAATAATTTTGGCTTGCCGGTGGTGCCTCCCGGCGACATAAGTACGCAGCAGTACCTGGACCTCATGGCGAGTGATAAGAAAGCCGAACTGGGTAAGCTCCGTTTCGTGTTGTTGAAGGCCATCGGGCAGGCTGTTATTGAAGCAGATATCGATAGCGAGTGCCTGCGAGCCACGTTGAAAGCTGGAAACCGGCTCTGTCGGTAAACTGCCAGAGAATACAGAAGTAAGTTTAGTTTTTGAGACTGAGCCCTTGCGCTACTTCCCGACCCTTTTGTTTCCATTCATTGTGTATAGGAATGGCTCGTGTAGAATTGTCCCCCTTTTTTGAGCCTTCTTGCGGTGATTGTCCCCGCTTGCTGCCAAAACTGAAGATAGAGAGGGTCCTGGTATATTTCCAAGACAGCGGCTGAGCTTGATCCTGTGGCAAAACTGAATATAAATAGGACAGGGGTGTCCCGTGTCGCTAAAAAATGATCGTTTCTTGAAAGCCCTCGCGAGGGAGAAAGTCGATGTCACGCCGGTATGGATGATGCGACAGGCCGGACGCTATCTGCCTGAGTATCGCGCCATCCGCAAGCAAGCTGGAGATTTTCTATCTCTGTGCCAGAATCCCGAACTGGCCTGTGAAGTCACGCTGCAACCACTGCGACGCTACGCCTTCGATGCCGCAATTTTGTTCTCGGATATCTTGACCATACCCGATGCGATGGGCCAGGGACTGTATTTTGCCGAAGGTGAAGGGCCGAAATTTCGCAAAGTCATTCGCTCGGCAGTCGATGTGGAGCGCTTGCCTGATGTGAATATTGCCGATGAGCTTTCCTATGTCACCGATGCGGTCGCGCTTATCAGGAAGGAATTGAATGGATCGGTACCCCTGATTGGCTTCTCCGGCAGTCCCTGGACTCTGGCTACCTATATGATAGAAGGCGGCGGCAGCCAGGGTTTTCGACTCGCTAAACAGTTTTTGTACGATCATCCCGAGGCGATGCATCTGTTGCTGGACAAGCTGGCGCGGGCGGTGACCGACTACCTCAATGCCCAGATTCGGGCCGGTGCACAGGCGGTCCAGATATTCGATACCTGGGGTGGAATCCTCAGCAGCGCTGCCTACCGGGAATTCTCTCTCGACTACATGAGCAAGATAATCGGCGGGCTGATCACGGAAAATGAAGGGAGCAAGGTGCCGGCGATCGTCTTCACTAAGAATGGGGGACAGTGGTTGCAGGCGATTGCCGGGTCAGCATGTCAGGCCATTGGCCTCGACTGGACCACGGACATCGGCACGGCACGAAGACTTGTTGGGGAACGGGTCGCACTGCAGGGAAATATGGATCCGACCCTGCTCTATGCAGGCGCCGATGCTATTCGCAGGGAAGTGGCTGCCATCCTCAAAAGCTTCGGTGCCGGACCCGGGCATGTCTTCAATTTGGGGCATGGGATAACACCAGAAGTAGATCCTGAGCACGTGGCAGTGTTTGTGGAGGCCGTCCATGAGCTCTCAAGTCAATATCACGCTTGAGGGCAGGGGGCAGGACACCGTGGTGGTGAGCATCGGCTCGAATATCCCCTATGGCAAGCGCCCGATTGTGGACGTACTCGGCGAGGCCATCGAAGCCCTACGGGCATTCAGTACTACCCCGGTACTGGTTTCGTCTTTCTACCGCACCGAAGCCCTGGGCTGTGCTCCCGGCACCCCAGACTTTATCAATGGGGTAGTCATCTTAACGCCCTTGGAGAAGCTGTCTGCAGCGGCTTTTCTCGAGGAACTACATGGCATCGAGAGGCGTTTTGGGCGCAAACAGAACCGGCATAGAGGCAAAACAGGCAGCCGGGGAAACGCCCTGCCACCGCACCGGCCACGCTCACTGGATCTGGATTTAATTTGCTGGGGCAAGCTGTGTTCCGATTCAGACAGGCTGGTGCTGCCCCATCCCCGCGCCCACCTCAGGCGATTTGTGCTGGCACCCCTGGCCGAGTTGGCTCCTGCTCTGATCTTGCCAGGGCAGACCCTGAGCGTGCAGGTGCTGCTCTCAGGCCTGGATTGCGTCGGAGCTGTGTCGCGACTGGAGTCTTTATAGGCTTTTAAGTTGTTGATTTATAATAATAAATTATAAACACGCTCGGTTTGGGGCGGATTTCCAGTGACACCAGAGCACGGCGCGCCAGGCTGCTATTCTTGCGCGCCGGCTCACACAAATTAGGTGTCCATATTCCCCCGCAAATGGTAAGATGCTGGAGTTGTTTGGTGTCTTCGAAACATCTCCAAGGTTCCCTGTATAGAGCATTCGGGGCCGGGTTCAAGGAGATTAGCAGAATCAATTAACCGTGCAGCCCCGTAGTCTGGGTCAGCGGGACAGAAAGAAACGAAGGAAACAAAGAATTAAGGTATGAATTTAAAACCCACACAGATTGCATTGGCTTTACTGTTCACGGTGGCTGGCTCCATGCCCCTTGCCGTGGCTCAGGGCCAAAGTCAGGCTCAGATTCAGACTGACAGCTTCGGTGCAGGTAGTGCCGATGTCGTCACCAGTTTCCGCATTGCACCATCAACCTCTTTAATCGACGCGCCGCTGTTCAGGATCGATCGCAACATCGAGCATAAAGACTTCCAGGGCGCCGTTATCGACGAAGTACTGAATTTCAATCTGGGTGTACAGGTCAGTCCCTTCACCGGGCTGAATATACGCGCGGACGCCTGGCGCTTACAGGTCGATGAAGCTCCTGCCAGAAGCGTTGGCGGCAACCGCTGGCTAAACGGATCGTCACAACTCTATATCGAAGATTCTGACATTAGCGAATTCGGGCTGGACAATCCGCTCCTGGGTTCTAATCTGGAGACTCAGGGCTTCGATCTTGGCGCTTCCTACGTCTGGGATACATCCAGGTTTGGCCAGTTTACACTCAGTTCCAAGACCACCTATGTCGAACAGTTTGACAACCAGGGCAGCCTGTTGGAGCTTGTTGGCGGCGAACTCGGCACGCTTCAAGACAGAATGGTAAGTCCCGAGTTGAAAAGCAGCCTCATGCTCAGCTGGCAATTCGGCAATCACACTGCCAGTGCCATCACCAACTACATCAATTCGTTTAAGGATATCAGCGAGTTGGATATTGATGAGCTCAACGACTTGGTTGACAACATCACCACAGTCGATTTTCAGTACGGCTATAGCGTTGAAACGGGCTCCAATGCTCGCGCTATCATCTCCTTCGGAATTCGCAATATATTTAACGAAAATACCGCACAGATATTCAACTCCGGTACTCGCATTCTCGATCAAAATGGTCGTGTCGCTTACGGCTCCATCAAGTATCAATTCTGATACATCAGTATTCATTGCTCATTAAACCGCGGCTCTAAAAGATTCGGGTTCGGTGTCCTGTGGCACACCACTGCGCGGCAACGAGCTGTGACTGCGGTCAGCGACTGGCCCGTGCCAGGCACCAGACCTCGATGTGACGGATGCCACAGACTCGCAATTCTCTGCTTACCGAAGACACCGTCGCCATGGTTGTCACCGCGTCATCGATAAGCGCCACCGATTTTACCTGGCGCAGTAACACCTTGTCCGCCACGCCGAAGGCATTTTTTAAATTCTGCTTGCGGGCATTGGCGGAATGCATCTCTGTCTGGGCCGTGGTATCGCGCATTTTCACGATGGCATTTCGAGAGGAAGGTATACCGCATTTTCTCGACACCACCCTGGTGATCTCCAGCGCCTGATTAAATCCGCGCTGGCGCAGGCGTTTTTGATGCAGGGGCACCGGCAATAACAAATCCGGTGCGGTGGTATTTCTATAGTGTTGTGCGATCTTTTCTGCCAACAGGAGCGCCAGAACATTGCCGGCTTCGAATCGCGCCTTGAACTTGAAGCCGGAGAGCAGACTGTCGATTGGCGATTGGTAGCGAAAAGCCGCGCTGCAGGACGCAAAGGGAGGTGGATGCAGCGTACATCCAGCGCATGATCTGGGGTCTGGAGAAGTTGCGGATAGTTCCTCTCCACAGCGAATACAGCAGGGTCCGGCCCAGGGTAAATCGGTTTCACAATCTGGGCATAGGCTGTATGCCGCCTGGCTGGATTTGCCGCAAACTATGCACGGACTGGGTATCGACTGCAGCAGTCGTCGGTAAAGATTTGGCATCGGTGTCTCAAGCAAAAGGATTTTCCTGTCTCAGAGGGACTTCGATTAGAAGGCTTCGGGAGTGGGGTCTTAAAGGTGCCTTAAGTATAGGTAGCGCCGCGAAAACCACCAAGGATTGGCCACAATGGAGAGTACCCGTTCGCAGCAGCTTCACTTATAATTGTGCTTCGCAGTGAGTAAACCGGGGAACAAAAAAGAAGATGCCGACCTATCGTGCTCCGCTAACGGACATGCAATTTCTGCTGCGTGATGTATTCAAAGCAGAAGAATTATTCGCAGCAATGCCAGACACGGAAGAAGTTACCGAAGATCTGATCGATGCCATCTTGGAAGCAGCAGCAAAGATGGCAGTGGGTGTGCTGTCGCCCCTTAACCAAAGCGGCGATCGAGAGGGCTGTCATTTCGACGCCGGTGTGGTCACCACGCCGAAAGGGTTCGTGGAAGCATTCCGGGCTTATGCCGAGGGTGGCTGGCCAGGATTGACCGGAGATGTCGACTATGGCGGTCAGGGCATGCCGACGGTGCTTTCGGCGCTGCTGGAAGAGATGGCGTTTGCCGCCAACTCATCATTCGCGCTCTATGCCATGCTCACCACCGGCGTCACCCATAGCCTCAGCCGACTTGGCAGCACCGAGCTCAAGGAAAAGTATCTTCCCAAAATGTATGACGGAACCTGGTCGGGCAGCATGTGTCTGACTGAAGCTCACGCCGGCACCGATCTGGGAATGATCCGCACTTCGGCTGTGCCCACGGCAGATGGCAATTATGAATTGAGTGGCACCAAGATCTTTATCACTGCGGGTGAACACGACCTCACCGAAAATATTATCCACCTGGTGTTGGCCAAATTACCCGATGCGCCGGCCGGACTCCGAGGCATCTCGCTCTTCCTGGTGCCGAAGTTTCTCGTCGATGACGCCGGCAATACCGGTGAACTCAACAAGGTCAAATGCGGCTCCATAGAGCACAAGATGGGCATCAGGGCTTCCGCTACCTGTGTGCTTAACTTCGAGGCCGCGAAGGGTTATTTAGTGGGAGAGCTGAACCAGGGGATGACCAATATGTTCACCCTGATGAATTATGCTCGCCTGTCTATGGGCATACAGGGCAACGGTCTGGCGGACGCCTCCTACCAGGTTGCCTCGGCCTACGCCAAGGAACGACTCCAGGGCAGAGCGGCGTCCGGACCGCTACAGGCCGACCAGGCCGCCGACCCTATTATCGTGCATCCGGATGTGAGAAGAATGCTGCTCACCATGCGCTCCAATATTGTTGCTGGACGCGCCCTGTCGATGTATGCGGCGATGCAACTGGATATATCCCGCTTTCATCCTGAGCCTGGGGCTCGCAACAAGGCAGAACAGTTGGTCGCCTTGTTGATTCCGGTGCAGAAAGCCTATTGCACAGACCGCGGTTTTGAAGCCTGTGTGCTGGGTCAGCAGGTACTTGGTGGGCATGGTTACATCGCCGAATGGGGGCTGGAACAGAATGTGCGCGATGCCCGCATCGCACAAATTTATGAAGGAGCCAATGGGGTTCAGGCGCTGGATTTGATGGGCCGAAAAACAGTGCGTGGCAAGGGTGAGCTGTTGCAAGTGTTAGTTGCGGAGATGGATGAGTTTGCCGCCGGGCAACAGGGTGTCGCCGCCATGGTGGCGCCATTGCAAGCGTTCGAAGAATGCAAACGGCGTCTGATAGATACCACCGCATGCGTAATTAAAAGTGCAGCCGGCAATCCCGATCAGGTGGGTGCGGCATCCTATGCTTACCTGGAATTGATGGGTCTGACATTGTATAGCTTTATGTGGCAGCGCATACTCGCCGCTGCCTTTGCGGCGATGGAGTCAGGCCAGGGCAACCAGGATTACTGTGATGGGCTGGTTAAAACCGGTGAATTTTTTATCCAGCACTTACTGCCCCGAAGCAAGGCGCTGGTAGAGGAGATCGCCGCCGGACCTGAAGTCATGATGGCCCTGAGGGCTGACCAGTTTTAGCGGTTTCGACGAATGTCTTGGCAGCTTGTTGAAAGACCCTCAACCAGCACGTAAAAAACAGCCTGCCAAATCACCCAGTCTATGCTGTCGGCAAACAGGGTCTTGTATTGCTCCAGGTCTTCATTGCGCTCACCCACCAGCACCATATTGCCTTCGCCCATTGGCACCACAATGCCATTGAAGCGGTCGTCGTGAAAACTGTACTCGACGCTGACCGGGCTGTTGTTAATCACGATCACGCTCACTGCACCCTGAATCCCTTCAAATATTAGATGCGCGCTTTGGTATGCGGGCACTACTGCACAGGGTCTGGCAGAACGAATAGGCAGGTTCTGCAAAAAAATCATTGCTAACGAGGCGGGTACCGGATTCAGCCATGACTGCATTGATAGCAGGCAGACCGAAGATGGTGGTGTTCGATGCATTACTGACCTCATCGATCTCAAAGCCGTCCATATACAGATGCCGAAGAACATCGTCGCCTACGGCCATTTCTGCGCTGGAAGGGCCGCTATCGAAGGTCAGAGAGAAGGTGACACCGAGGGCCAATAACAGCGAGGCGGCGATCGCATAGTACTGAAAGAAATTGTTGTTTGCTGCGGGCTTACTGGCGACATCGCCCAGGTTCTGCAACTCCGTCTCAGTGGACGGGGCATCGGCGATGGTCATCAATTTGTCAGCCAGTCCTGCGGGTGCTTCCACGGCATTCACTAACGCAGCAACTTCTGTTTCCATCTCCCGGGTCTGCTCGAGAATTTTCTGCAAGGCCGGGTCGGCGCCAGCGGCAGCCAGCAGTTCCTGGTCCACCTCCAGAGGATTGGTATACAGTCGTTTGCGAAATTCTATTTTATTCATAATCGGTCAGCTCTGGTGCATCTCAGTCTTCAATTTCTACCTTATCCAGACCAAATTCAACCTTCAATTTGCCCCGGGCACGAAACAGTCGTGTCATTACCGTGTTGTTATTCAAACCCAGTATCTCGGCTATTTCTTTGCCGCTGAAACCGCCAATCACTTGCAGTGACAGTGGCTCACGATAATCGCTATGGAGTCGATTGATGGCATTGTGCAACAATTGACGATCCATCTTGCTATCGGGCTCGTTGTCATCGGTTTCAGCGATTGACTGCCCGTCTATATCCACCAGTTCCGGTCGATAGCGTTCGTACTGTCTGGCATTCTCTCGCCGTAGTATGGTAAATAGCCAGGCTTTGGCGGCCTTATCATTGTGCAGACTCTCAAGAGACCGCCAGGCACGCAAAAAAGTTTCCTGTACCAGATCTTCGGCCATGGGCTGGTTTTTGCGGAGCCAGAATGCATACCGATAAACGTCCTGATATAGCGCAGCAACCAGTGATTCATACCGTTGTTTCTTGGTATTCCCTTGTAAGACCGGGATTTCGTCCATTTTTTTTCATTCTTGGTTAAAAAACACAGGGGCAACGGCAGACATTGACCCAAGGCCCACATTGGAGTGTATGCCTGGTTCCCCTTCGGGCTGAGAGTGTGCCTAAATTGGTAGCCTGCATCAAGTTTTTACTTGGCTCAATCTCGCGAAAGCGGCCATTCCCTAGCTTTTGTCAAATTGTCCGGCGCTGGATGGTTTAGCTTCAATTGGTCCACCTGTATACTTGCCCCCAATTCAAATAAGTCGGATCGAGCACAGGATAAATCGAATCATGGTAAGAGTTGCCATCGCTGGAGCGGCCGGCCGTATGGGCAGGGCGCTGGTTGAAGCCATCACTCACAGTGAAACCGATATCGCAGTGTCCGTGGCGACGGTGCTTGCCGATGATCCGACCCTGGGTGTCGACGTCGGCCTGCTGGCTGTGGGTTCGGCGCTGGGGGTTGAGAGCGTCGCAGAACTGGATTCAGTGCGCGATGAATTCGATGTGCTGATCGACTTTACTGCACCAGACGCGACTCTCCAGCACCTGATCCTGTGTCAGCAGAACCGCAAAGCCATGGTAATTGGCACTACCGGATTTTCTGAATCACAACAGCAGCTGATCGCGAATACCGCTGAAATCATCCCTATCGTATTTGCGCCCAATATGAGTATCGGGGTAAATCTATGTTTCAATTTACTGGAACAGGCAGCCAGGGTGTTGGGGGATGATGTGGATATCGAGATAAGCGAAGCCCATCATCGGCATAAGAAAGACGCCCCCTCCGGCACCGCGCTGAAGATGGGCGAAATAGTGGCCCAGGTCCTGGGCCGGAATCTCCAGCAAGTCGCACTCTACGGCAGAGAAGGCGTGGGTGGAAAACGGGACCGGAAGACGATTGGGTTTTCCACCGTCAGAGCCGGGGATATCGTCGGTGATCACACCATCATATTTGCCGGCCTCGGTGAGCGAGTCGAGATTACGCACAAGGCCAGCAGTCGCATGACTTTTGCCGTTGGTGCAGTGCGTGCTGCGAACTGGATTGCCGATAAAGACCCGGGTCTGTACTCGATGCAGGACGTACTGAATTTATAATCCCGTTAATTGCAAAAATGTGTAATAACTTGATAGACAAATCGACCAGTTTTTCTTAATATACTCCCTCAGTATGTTCGATGCTGAAGCCTTTATGAATTGACAATAAAACGGATTGAAGAAATTCTTCATTCCGCTTTTTTTTGCGCATTTTTTCCACTGAATCAAGTGACTAAGTTTTTAGTCAGGAGTAGTTGTGACCGGATCAGCTGTGCTGGCGTTAGAAGACGGCAGTACTTTTCATGGTTCCGCGATTGGAGCCGAAGGGTGCTCAAGTGGTGAGGTGGTCTTCAATACCTCCATGACCGGTTACCAGGAAATTCTCACCGACCCCTCATACGCTAAACAGATAATTACCCTTACCTATCCCCATATCGGCAACACCGGAACCAATGACGACGATAACGAATCGGATCAGATATGGGCTTCGGGCCTGGTGATTCGAGACCTGCCCTTGCTTGCCAGCAGCTGGCGCCGGCAACAAACCCTGGATGAGTTTCTAAAGGAAAGGCAGCTTATCGCTATCGCCGACATCGATACCCGCCGGCTTACCCGGGTCCTGCGTGACAAGGGTCCCCTCAATGGCTGTGTACTTTCCGGCCGTTTGCTGGCGGACGGAGGCGAGGCGGCCGCGATTGCACAGGCCCGGTCTTTTCCCGGACTCAAGGGCATGGATCTGGCTAAAGAAGTATCGGTTGCCGAAAGTTATCACTGGCGAGACGGTGTCTGGGATCTCGAGTCCGGCTATGCCCCAGCCAGGCCCTCGCAATTTAAAGTAGTAGCCTACGATTTCGGGGTAAAACGCAATATCCTGCGGATGTTGGCAGATCGAGGTTGCGATCTTACCGTGGTTCCAGCCCAGACCGGTGCCGAGGCGGCACTGGCCCTGAATCCCGATGGTATTTTTCTTTCGAATGGCCCGGGAGACCCGGAGCCTTGCACCTATGCAATCGAGGCAATCGCCAGCCTGGTAGATGCTTCAATCCCTGTTTTTGGTATCTGCCTCGGATACCAGCTACTGGCGCTAGCTTGTGGTGCGACCACCATCAAGATGCGCCTGGGACACCATGGCGCTAACCACCCGGTACAGAATCTTGAAGATGGCAGGGTTCTTATCACCAGTCAGAATCACGGTTTTGCAGTGGACGCGGACAGCCTGCCCGACAATTTGCGGGTGACACACAAATCCTTATTCGACGGCTCCCTGCAGGGAATCGAACGAGTAGACCGGCCAGCCTTTGGTTTTCAAGGCCACCCGGAAGCGAGCCCGGGGCCACACGATATAACACCTCTGTTCGATCATTTCATCGAGTTGATGGCGGCGAAAGGCAATGTCAGGTCCGCCGCGAGCAAGTGAGCGAAACTAAATCCGCAAACAAGAAATAGAGCTTTATGCCAAGAAGAACAGACATTAGTAGCATCCTCATCCTCGGTGCGGGCCCGATTATCATCGGACAGGCTTGTGAATTTGATTATTCCGGCACCCAGGCCTGCCAGGCACTAAGAGAAGAAGGAATTCGGGTCATCCTGGTGAATTCCAATCCCGCTACCATCATGACCGACCCGTCGATGGCAGATGCGACCTACATAGAGCCGGTGACCTGGTCCATTGTCGAAAAGATAATCGCCAAGGAAAAACCCGACGCTATTCTGCCTACGATGGGAGGGCAGACGGCCCTCAATTGTGCGCTGGATCTAAACCGCCATGGCGTCTTGAAAAAATATGGCGTGGAACTGATCGGCGCCAGTGTTGAAGCCATCGACAAGGCGGAAGATCGCGAGCTGTTTGACCAGGCTATGATCTCCATTGGCATGGCAACACCGGTGCACGGCATGGCGCACGACATGGAGCAGGCATATGAAGCGCTTGAAAAGGTAGGATTTCCCTGCATCATCAGGCCGTCTTTTACCATGGGCGGTAGCGGTGGAGGCATCGCCTACAACCGGGAAGAATTTGACGAAATCTGCACCCGTGGGCTCGAGCTCTCACCAACCCACGAACTGTTGATCGATGAGTCCCTGATTGGCTGGAAAGAGTTCGAACTGGAAGTGGTTCGAGACAAGAATGACAATTGCATTATAGTCTGCTCCATCGAGAATTTCGATGCCATGGGCGTGCACACCGGAGACTCCATTACCGTGGCGCCGGCACAGACGCTAACGGACAAGGAATACCAAATTCTGAGAAATGCGGCTATTGCCGTGCTCAGGGAGATCGGTGTCGAGACCGGCGGCTCCAACGTGCAATTTGCGATCAACCCCGTCGATGGCAGGCTCGTGATTATCGAGATGAACCCGCGAGTATCCCGTTCCTCGGCACTGGCATCCAAGGCGACCGGTTTCCCCATCGCCCGGGTCGCGGCCAAACTGGCTATTGGATTTACACTGGATGAATTGCGCAATGAGATTACCGGCGGAGCCACACCAGCCTCCTTCGAACCAACCATCGATTACGTAGTGACAAAAATGCCCCGTTTCACCTTCGAAAAATTTCCCGACGCCAATGACCGCATTACCACACAGATGAAGTCGGTGGGCGAAGTCATGGCGATTGGCCGGACATTTCAGGAGTCCTTGCACAAGGCTTTGCGCGGACTCGAGGTTGGCGTCTGTGGCTTCGATCCAATTCTGGATGCGCAGTGCAGCGATGCCAAGGAGATTCTCACCAGGGAACTCACCGAACCCGGTGCGCAGCGGATCTGGTACCTGGGCGATGCCTTCAGGCAGGGCTGGTCGGTTGCAACCGTTTCTCAATTGTCTGGCATCGATCCCTGGTTCCTGGTGCAGATAGAGGACTTGATACGCACGGAAGAGAGTCTCGCAGGGAAATCCTTGTCAGATCTGGACAAGGCGGCGGTGTTCGCTCTCAAGCGTAAGGGCTTTTCCGACGAACGCCTGTCACAGCTGCTCAGTGTCAAGGAAATCGAAGTGCAAAGGGCGCGACACGCCCTCGGTGTGCGGCCGGTCTACAAACGCGTCGATACCTGCGCCGCCGAATTTGCTTCCGCCACAGCCTATATGTATTCCACCTATGAAGAAGAATGCGAGGCTGCACCTTCGACTCGGGACAAGATCATGGTGTTGGGGGGAGGACCCAATCGCATAGGCCAGGGCATTGAATTCGATTACTGCTGCGTTCATGCCGCTCTGGCCATGCGCGAAGATGGCTATGAAACCATTATGGTTAACTGCAATCCGGAAACTGTATCCACGGATTTCAATATCTCCGATCGATTGTACTTCGAGCCCCTCACCTTCGAAGACGTGATAGAGATCGCCGAGCTCGAAAAGCCCAAGGGCGTGATCGTGCAGTTCGGAGGCCAGACACCACTGAACCTGGTCAAGCGTCTCGAACAGGCGGGAGTACCAGTCATTGGAACTTCGCCGGATGCGATAGATCGCGCGGAAGATCGTGAGCGCTTTCAAAAGCTCATTCAAAAACTCGGCCTCAGGCAGCCTGCTAACCGTACCGTGCGGGGCGTGGAGGAGAGCATCAGTGCTGCAGAAGAAATTACCTACCCCCTGGTGGTCAGGCCTTCCTATGTGCTTGGTGGCAGAGCGATGGAGATCGTTTACAACGAGGTAGAGTTAAGGCGCTACATGCGCGATGCAGTGAAGGTCTCCAGGGACAGCCCGGTATTGTTGGATTATTTCCTTAATTCCGCGATTGAGATCGACGTCGACCTGGTAAGCGATGGCAAGCAGGTGGTGGTCGGCGCGATCATGCAACACATCGAGCAGGCCGGCATCCATTCGGGAGACTCGGCCTGTTCCCTGCCTCCCTACAATCTCCCAAAGGCTGTGCAAGATGAAATTCGGGCCCAGGTTTCCAAGCTGGCGTTGGAGTTGGGTGTGATTGGACTAATGAATACCCAGCTCGCGTATCAGGATGGGGAAATCTACATCATCGAGGTAAATCCCCGGGCCTCACGAACCGTGCCATTTGTCTCCAAGTGTATTGGGCTGTCGCTGGCGAAGGTGGCGGCGCGGTGTATGACGGGTGTAAGTCTGCAAGATCAGAAATTTACTGAGGAGATCGTGCCAGAGACTTATGCAGTCAAGGAGGCGGTATTCCCATTTAACAAATTCCCGGGTGTGGACCCGATCCTGGGACCGGAGATGAAATCCACCGGTGAGGTTATGGGTGTAGGCAAAACCTTTGCCGAAGCCTATGCCAAGGCGCAGATGGCCGCGGGTGAAGTCATCGAAAAATCCGGCAACGCCTTCATCAGTGTAAGAGATCCCGACAAGCCTTACGTCGTGAAAGTTGCCCGCAAGCTACGGGCACTTGGCTATGCCCTGGTAGCGACCCACGGCACGGCAAAGGTGTTGGAAGACGCCAGTCTGCCGGTTGCCCGCGTGAATAAAGTCGCCCAGGGTAGACCCCACATAGTCGATATGCTAAAAAATGACGAGATTCAG
>Ga0066376_10003262_pt1 | contig 14674 bp, 15 predicted proteins | sample Knorr_S15_td_Bot_FD_77009 | JGI IMG/M metagenome (GOLD analysis project Ga0066376, IMG submission 77009) | Marine microbial communities from Southern Atlantic Ocean transect - Knorr_S15_td_Bottom_ad_5009_LV_A | ecosystem: Environmental > Aquatic > Marine > Oceanic | place: Southern Atlantic... | reverse complement strand
AGGTCTTCGCCAAACTCAAGCATCGCATGCGAAAGGCCCAGGAACGGTCCCCCGAAGCCACATGGAAACGCGCCGGTAGCCTACTCGATGAATTCTCGCCAAACGAATGTGCGAACTACCTCGGAAATTCAGGCTATGCGTCAACCTAATCCGATCCCGCTCTAGGCGGCGATAATACTCTCTCAAAACGAGAATAAAGCATTCGATCCCGCCAAAGTAAAAGACGTTTAATTCCTTATCATTCCTATACATAACTTAACATCGCACGACCGGTGCCGGCGGAAATGCAGATCCATGGCGTCGCGAAGGAAATCAACATAATAGGTTTTTAATACTATTTACTTGAAAATGCAAGCTCTGATTGGTCTGACTTAATCTATCGCGGAAATGTTGGCATGCACGGTAACCGAGGGACCCGTTCGAAGCGCCTGTCCGCCATCATAAGCCGTGCTGTCCATGCCTGGCCACCGACAGTCGTCCTGATTTGCTCTAAGTCCGCAACCGCATCGTGGAGCATGGCGGATCAAGGGGTTTGGCGACGCGCCTTATTCTTTTTTCGGCTTTTTCATCATTCCGTGCTGGCGGGTCAATACGCCGTCGCCGTTGCGGTCCATGTGGCGGACCAGATTGGCGAAGGGCCGTTTGAATTCCTGCGCCGTCACCACGGCGTCGCCGTCGGCGTCCAGGTCCTGGAACCGGTCGACCATCCGCTCGCGCATCGCCGCCAGCCAGAGCGCCTGGTATTCGGCCAAATTCAGGCTGCCATTGCCGTCTTTATCGAATTTCGCCAGGCGGTCGCCTCGGGACTTGTCGATCTCGTCCTGGGTCAGGCGGCCGTCCTTATTGCTATCGAAGGCCGCCATCAACCCGCGGCCGCGCATCAGGCCATGCCGGCCCATCTTGCCATGGCGGCCCATCATGGCGTGCCGGCCGTGCGCAGCGTAAATTTTACCGTGATGCCGCTCGCCGCCAGTGACATTGGCACCGGGTTTCCCGTCCGCCATATCGTTGGCCGCCAAGGCTGGTGCCGTCGCCAGCAAGACGCCGGCGATGGCAATTTTTATCGTAAGATTCATGGCTTTCCACCTCATCCGCACAGTGGTTGACGTCCAAGGCGTTAATTTACCGTCCGAATATGGCCTAACTATGGTGGCTTTCGAACTGGTTTCTAGGGCGCATTGGCGACCACATAGATGACGGGAATCACCGAACCCATCCACCAAGCAATGGCGGTTCCGACCCAAAAACAACCAAGCATCAGGCGCTTGGTCCTGTCGGACCGGCTTTCATTGTTTATCGCCATATGCTGACCTGCGGATTGCTGTTCGCGGTTTCGGACCGGTCATCTTTCATATAGAGAATGCCGGCCAACTTTCATATCTGAATCAGACCGGGTGAAGCAGCCGGGTTTGGGGTTTCAGTTCGCGGTTCCCGGCAATAGCCGCAAGCGGTCGAGCGCGCCCTGAAGAATATAGGCAGCGGCCATCTTGTCGATCACCAGGGCCCGCTTGCGGCGCGTCATGTCGGCTTCGTCGATTAAAAACCGTTCCACCGCCGCGCTCGACAGGCGCTCGTCCCAGAAGGCGGTCGGCAGTGTGAGGCCCCGCGCCATCAGATTTGCGGCGAACTGGCGGGTCGATTGGCAGCGCCGCCCTTCGGTTCCATCCATGTTGACCGGCAGACCGATGACCAGCGCGCCGACGTTGCGCCCGGCGATGACGGTGTCGAGAAATTCCGCGTCCTTGGTGAATTTTGTCCGGCGCACCGTGTCGATCGGGCTGGCGATTTGCAGCCCCGGATCGGACAGCGCCAGACCGATGGTCTTCGACCCCAGATCGAGGCCCAGCAGCCGCCCGCCGGGTTTCAGTAACGCCGGTAATTCTTCCAGTTCACAAACGCCCATGACGGTAATATACCAAGCTTTCTGGAGACCGCCGCCACGAAATGGAGATCTTATGCCGCTCGACCGTGAAAACGTGCGCGCCATTGCCCAACTCGCCCGCCTCAAAATGCCCGAGGCGTTGCTCGACTCGCTGGCTGGCGAACTCAACAAAATTCTCGGCTGGGTCGAACAGCTGGGCGAGGTCGATACCGACGGCGTCGCGCCGATGACCTCGGTGGTCGCGGCCACCCTCAAACAGCGCGCCGACATCGTCGATGACGGCGATATGGTCGAAGACGTTCTGGCCAACGCGCCGGAGGAAACCCGCAACTTCTTCGTCGTGCCCAAGGTGATCGAGTAATGTCCGAACTGACGCAACTGACCCTGGCCCAGGCGCGCGACGCCATGGCGGCGGGCGAATTCAGCGCCGTGGAATTGACCGACGCCTATATCGCCGCGATGGAGGCGGTGCGCGGACTGAACTGCTATCTGTTAGAGACGGCGGGCCGGGCGCGGGACATGGCGGCGGCGAGCGACGCGCGCCGCGCCAAGGGGGATGTGGGCGCGCTGGAAGGGGTGCCGCTGGCGGTCAAGGATCTGTTCTGTACGGCGGGCGTGCCGACGACGGCCGGCAGCCATATCCTCGATGGTTTCACGCCGGTCTATGAATCGACCGTCACGCGCAACCTGTGGGATGCCGGCGCGGTGATGCTGGGCAAAACCAATCTCGACGAATTCGCCATGGGATCGTCGAACATGACCAGCTATTTTGGACCCGTGACCAACCCTTGGCAGCGCCGCGGCGACGCGGCCAAGCTGGTGCCGGGCGGCTCGTCCGGCGGTTCGGCGGCGGCCGTGGCGGCGCGCGCGGCGCTGGCCGCGATCGGCACCGATACCGGCGGGTCGATCCGCCAGCCCGGCGCCTTCACCGGCATCGTCGGGATGAAACCAACCTATGGCCGCTGTTCGCGCTGGGGCGTCGTCGCGTTTGCGTCCTCGCTCGATCAGGCCGGGCCGATGACACATGACGTGCGCGATGCGGCGATTCTGCTGGGTGCCATGGCCGGACATGACGCCAGGGATTCGACCAGCATGGACCGGGCCGTGCCCGATTTCGAGGCCGCCTTGAGCGGCGATATCCGGAGCCTGCGCATCGGTATACCCCGGCAATATGTCATGGACGGAACGCCGCCGGAAATCGATGCGCTGTGGCGCCAAGGCATCGAGTGGATGCGCCAGGCCGGGGCAACAATCGTCGATATCGACCTGCCGCACACAAAATATGCGCTGCCGACCTATTACATCGTCGCCCCGGCCGAGGCGTCGTCCAATCTGGCGCGCTATGACGGGGTGCGCTACGGGCTTCGGGTTGCGGGCGATTCGATCCAGGAAATGTACGAAAACACCCGTGGCGAGGGCTTCGGCCCCGAGGTCAAACGGCGGATTTTGATCGGCGCCTATGTGCTGTCGGCCGGCTATTACGACGCCTATTATCTGAAAGCGCAGAAGGTCCGAACCCGCATCGCCGACGATTTCCACGCCGCCTGGGAGAAGGTGGACACCATTCTGACCCCGACCACGCCCGGCCCCGCTTTCGCCCAGGGTGAAAAGATGGACGACCCGATTGCGATGTATCTGAACGATATTTTCACGGTGCCGGCCTCGATGGCCGGCTTGCCGGCGATATCGGTGCCGGCCGGGCTTTCGGCCGAGGGCCTGCCGCTGGGATTGCATCTTATCGGCCGCCCGTTCGACGAGGAAACCCTGTTTCGCGTCGCCGGCGTGCTGGAAGACGCCGCAGGCTTCGATGCCCGGCCGGCGCTGATGGCTAAGGGGGCATAGGATGGCGGGCGATTGGGAGATTGTCATCGGTCTGGAAGTCCATGCCCAGATCACGGTCAAGGCGAAGCTGTTTTCCGGTGCGGCGGCCGCGTTCGGCGCGCAACCCAACGAACAAGTCAGTCTGGTCGATGCCGGTATGCCGGGCATGTTGCCGGTCCTGAACGGCGCGGTGGTGCGCCACGCGGTGCGCACCGGGCTGGCGCTGGGCGCTGTAATCAATCTGCATTCGGTGTTCGCGCGCAAGAATTACTTCTATCCCGACATGCCGCAAGGCTATCAGATATCGCAATACGAGTTGCCGATTGTCGGCGAAGGCGAATTGACCATCGAGCTGGCCGATGGCGGCACCAGGACGGTGGGGATCGAGCGGCTGCATCTTGAACAGGACGCCTGCAAGTCGCTGCACTATCAGCATCCCAATAAAAGCTATATCGATCTGAACCGATCCGGCGTGGCATTGATGGAAATCGTCTCCAAGCCCGATATGCGCTCGGCGGCGGAAGCGGCTGCCTATGTCACCAAATTGCGCGCGATCCTGCGCACGATCGGGTCGTGCGACGGCAATATGCAGGAAGGCTCGCTGCGCTGCGACGCCAATGTTTCGGTGCGCCGGCCGGGGGCATCGCTGGGCCTGCGCTGCGAAATCAAGAACCTGAATTCGATCCGCTTCATGCGCGACGCCATCGAGTACGAGGCCGCGCGGCAGATCGCGGTAATCGAGGCGGGCGGAAAAGTCGCCCAGGAAACCCGGCTTTACGATCCCGATTCCGGCGAGACCCGCTCGATGCGCAGCAAGGAAGACGAGCAGGATTACCGCTATTTTTCCGATCCCGACCTGCTGCCGCTCAACCTCGATCAATCCTATGTCGATGAATTGCGCGACACATTGCCGGAACTGCCCGATGCCCGCAAGCAACGCTTCATGGCGGACCACGGCCTGTCGTCGTACGATTCCAGCCTCCTGGTCGCGGACCGCGAGACGGCGGATTATTTCGAGGCCGTGGCCGATGGCCGCGATGCGAAGCTGGCCGCGAACTGGGTAATCTCCGAAATGCCGGCGCAGCTCAACCGGACCGGCAATGCACTGGCGTGCTCGCCAGTTGCCGCCGACGCGCTGGGCGGACTGATCGATCTGATCGCCGATGGCACGATTTCTAACTCCATCGCCAAGGACGTGCTGTCCGATATGTTCGATAGCGGCAAACCCGCCGCTGCCATCGTCAAGGAAAGGGGACTGGAACAAGTCAGCGACAGCGGCGCGCTGGAAGCGGCGGTCGCCAAGGTGATGACGGACAATCCCGAACGGGTCGCCGATTACCGCGCCGGCAACAACAAGTTGCTCGGCTGGTTCATGGGCCAGATCATGCAGGCCAGCCAGGGCAAGGCCAACCCGCAACTGGTCAACCAGTTGCTGCGCGAGAAGCTGGCGGGGTGATACGGCACCTAAACGCCGCGCCGGCAGCGCTCTGTTTGCTGCTGTTCGTGTCCGCGCCAGCCGCCGCCAAGATATTCGGTTCGACCGGCGGGGTGGCCGACGACGACCGCGTTGAACTGGACTGGTCCAGTGAGCATACGGCAATGCCGTCGGATCGATCGAATGCGTCAATACTTTTACCAGAAGCCTGATCTATTCCACCGTCGGGACCGGGTGGTTGATGCGGCCACCCACCGCTTTACGGCGTGAACGGTTCAATGTTCTTCTCACCAACCTGCATGTTTTATATAACCGGACCAAGGATAACATCGTCCCCGGATGCCGGTATCTGGCGGCCAGCATCAAACGAAAAGCCGGCGCCATCGACGCCAGTACGATCTTGCCTTTATTCGACGATCCGTTTTTTTCGTTCGGCAAGGATAAACGGCGCAAGGATTATTTCAAAGATCTCGCACTGGTGATCGTGCCGGCAAGGACCGGCACGGATGGTGCGTATATTGCCCGGACCGAACTGGCATGGGTCGCTTTATCGCCGCAAAAAATAGTTCAAAATCTGGACAACGGGACGTTCAGGAAACTGGATCTGGTGGCGTTTTCGGCGCGCAGCGACAAAAGCAGAACCGGGAAACCGCGTATCCGCATTGCACGCTCGGTCAAGATGGTGGTGCCGCGATCCGGCGATCTGATGTATCGTGAGAACCTTTGGGCCCGCAAACAGGGTGCCGGGTATCTGTTGACCGATGGCGACGCCATCGACGGCGCATCGGGCGGCGTTCTTGTCGCCTCCCATGCCGATGGCCGGAAACTCGCCGTCGGCGTCTTCAAGGGGTTTGTCGTCAAGGGCGCGAATTTCAAGGGGCGGGACCATGTCGGCCGCTTCGATCCCCAAAGGCGGGCCAACCTGATCGTGACCATTCCAATAAACACGGCGGAACGAATATCGGCGCTCATCGCCAAATATTTGAGCCGGTTTGCGAAAAATCTCGCTGCCAAAAAACACGAAAAATTACGGGACAAAGGGTCGTGAGCCGGGCCGATTTGCCCGCCACGCCGCCGACGCTATAGGATGCAGGCCGAAATGGGAGAATTGGCATGATCGAGAAATATTCATCGTTGTTCGCCGGGCATATCGATCTTGGCGAAGTGGGGCAGGATACGACGCCGGCGAATGAGCGGCGGTATTCAGACGTGGAGTTGGCCGGCGTGTTCGCCAAATGCGAAGCGATGGCGAAAGTCATGGACGATTGCGGTTACGGCACGCTGTGGTTCGCCGAACATCATTTCCAGCGCGAAGGCTATGAATGTATCCCGAACAATCTGATGATGGGCGTGCATCTGGCCCATATGACCAAGACTCTCAAGATCGGCTGCGGCTTCAACATCACGCCGATGTGGCATCCGCTGCGTCTGGCCGAGGATTACGCGATGGCCGACTGGCTGACCAAGGGCCGGGTCATTTTCGGCGTCGGCCGCGGATACCATACAAGGGAGGTGGAGACCCTGGGCGGCCCTTTGATCGACAAGGAGGCCAACCGCGACGTCTTCGAGGAACAGGTCGATATCATGTTCAAGGCGTTCAATCAGGCGGAATTTTCCCATAAGGGGAAATATTACGAATTGCCGCCCAAGCTGCCCTATCGTGGCTATGAGCTATCCGAACTGACTTTAGTGCCGCGACCCTGGAAATTGCCGGTGGAATGCTGGCAGCCGGTGGTCAGCGCACAGGACCGCGGGCTCGACTTCATGGTCAAGCATGGCATCAAGGGCATCGTTGGCGGCGGTTCGGCGCTGATGGCCGAAGGCAATATTCACGCCTTCCAGCGCGCCCATGAACGCGCCGGTATCGACACCAAGCTGGGCGAAAACCTCTGCCTTGGCATCACCTATCATCTGGCGCCGACCCGCGAACAGGCGATCCGCGAGGCGACGCCCTATTACGAGGAACACGCCAAGATGTTCGGGCCGCTCGGGTTCCTGGGGCCGCTCAAGCCCGAACAGATCGAAGCGATCGGCCGGCGCGGCGGCATCCGAAAATCCGGCATCCCGACTTTGAAAGAAGCCTTCGAGGCCGGGTCCTGGTATTGCGGTCCGCCGGAAGGGTTCGTTGAATTTCTGCAACAGACCGAGGAAAAATTTCCCGGTCTGGAAATCGTTAATGTTCAATCCGCGATGGGTACGCCGGAAGCGGTGATTCTTGAACAACTCGAATGGTTCGCCGGCGATGTGATGTCGAAAATGAACCGCGCCGAAGCAGCGGACTGATAAAATGAAAGCGGTATTGGTCGATCCTGGCGCGCCGGGTCACCTGACGCTGACCGAAACACCGGATCCGGTCGCCCTGTCGAGCCAGGCCTTGGTACGGGTGAAGGCGATATCGCTCAATCTTGGCGAGGTCAAGCGAGCGCGGCGCAGCGATCCGGGGACGCTGCTGGGCTGGGACGTGGCTGGAATCGTCGCCGAAGCGGCAGCGGACGGGTCGGGCGCTGCCGTCGGCACGCGCATCGTCGGGGTGATCAATGTCGGCGCCTGGGCCGAATACGCCGCCGTGGACACGGCCTGGATGGCGCCGTTGCCCGACGGCGTTTCCTTTGCCGAGGCGGCGACGCTGCCGGTCGCCGGGTTGACCGCGCTCTATGCGTTGGAGCAAGGCGGGCAACTGGTTGGCCGGCGTGTGCTGGTGACCGGTGCTTCGGGCGGCGTCGGGCTGTTCGCCATTCAACTGGCCAAACTATCGGGCGCCAGCGTGACAGCGTTGATCCGGCGCGAAGAATCGCGCGCCGCGGTCACCGATGCCGGCGCCGACCATGTCGTGGTCGGGGAGGCCGGCGCCGTTGCGGCGGTGAACGCGCCCTATCATTGTATTCTTGATTCGGTCGGCGGGCAGGTGCTGGCCGATTGCCTGCAACAGGTCGGGCGGGACGGCGTGCTGGTGAATTTCGGCATCTCCGCCGGCGGAACGGCGACGATCGATGTCGGCGCGTTTTTCAGGACCGGCCGGTCGCGTTATTACGGGCTCTATCTGTTCACTGAATTCGGCCGCCGGCCGGCGCGCAATGGGTTGCGCGTGCTCCTCGATTTGCTTGCCGCCGGAAAGCTCGACGTGCATATCGATGCGCAAGACGATCTTGCCGGGCTCGGCGGTCTGGCCGAACGCCTGTTCAACCGGGAAATCACCGGCAAGGCCGTGGTGGTGCTGGATTGATCGTTTTTTCTTCGCGGCGGAGATGGTAGGGTTGCACCCTTCTCATTGTTTCGATGCAATCACGAAAAAGAGGACGATATGGCCCTACCAGAAATTGGCAGCCGGGCGGCCGCCTTCACCTTGGCCAACCAGGATGGCAAGCAGGTCAGTCTCGCCGATTATGCGGGGCGACAGGTGCTGCTGTGGTTCTTTCCGCGCGCTTTTGGCAATAATTGAACCAAGCAGGCAAACGGGTTCCGTGATCGAACCCAAGACTATGCTGACAAGAACGCGGTCGTGCTGGGCATTACCTTCAGCCCGGCGGACGATCTGAAAACCTGGCGCGACGAAGTCGGGCTGACGGCCGAACTGCTGTGCGACGCGGACCGCGCCGTGGCCATGGCGTACGGTGCCGCGCAAAGCGCCGATCAGGAACGGCCGTCGCGGATCAGCGTGCTGGTCGGAACCGACGGTCTGGTGGTCAACGCCTATGAAGTATCCGACGCCGAAGGACACCCGGCGGCGGCGCTGGCGGAAATTCCGTAACCGGGTTTCCGATCAGACGTCGAGGTCCCGCACGAAGCGGGCGTTTTTCTGGATGAAGGCAAAGCGGCTTTCCGGCTTGCGGCCCATCAGCGCTTCCACGAATTTGGCCGTGTCGCGCGCCGCCGCGGCCTGATCCGGATTGTCTTTGTTGGGAATTTCAACCCGGAGCAAAGTGCGTTTCTTCGGGTCCATCGTGGTTTCGCGTAACTGCGCCGGTGGCATTTCGCCGAGCCCCTTGAAACGGCTGACCTCGATTTTGCCCTTGCCGCGAAAAGTGGACTTGATCAGGGCTTCGCGATGTTCGTCATCGCGGGCATAGGCGGATTTGGCACCCTGGGTCAGCCGGTACAGGGGCGGTTGGGCGATGTATAGCCGGCCGCCTTCGACCAGCCCCGGCGTCTCCCGGTAGAAAAAGGTCATCAAGAGGGCGGCGATATGCGCGCCGTCGACATCGGCGTCGGTCATGATGATGACGCGCTCATAACGCAGCTTGTCGAGGTCAAAGTCGCTCCGCGTGCCACAGCCGAGCGCCTGTATTAGGTCGCGCAGCTCCTGATTGCCGGCGAGTTTTTCGACTGATGCGCTGGCGACGTTGAGGATCTTGCCGCGCAAGGGCAGGATCGCCTGGGTTTCGCGGATGCGCGCCTGCTTGGCGGAGCCACCGGCGGAATCGCCTTCGACCAGGAAGATTTCGGTGCCGTCGGCGCCGTTACGGGTGCAGTCCGTCAGTTTGCCCGGCAGGCGCAGTTTCCGGGTTGCCGATTTCCGCGCCATGTCCTTGGCCGCGCGTCGGCGCTGCCGGTCGTCGGCGCGCTCCAGCATGTGCTCCAGAAGCTCGTTGGCAGATGCCGGGTCGTTCGCCAGCCAGTGATCGAAATGATCCTTCAGCGCCCCCTCGACCAGTTTGGCCGCTTCCGGCGATGACAGCCGGTCCTTGGTCTGGCCCTGAAATTGCGGTTCGGCAACGAACACCGACAGCATCGCGCAGGCGCCACCCATGATATCCTCGGCGGTGATCCGCGCCGCCTTCTTGGTTCCGGTCATCTCGCCATAGGCGCGCAGGCTGCGCGCCAGCGCGGTCCGCAAGCCGCTCTCATGGCTGCCGCCCTGCGGGGTCGGGATGGTGTTGCAGTACGACGATATGAAGCCATCCTGGTCGCGCGGCCAGCAGATCGCCCATTCGACCTTGCCGCCGTTGCCGGGCGCCGCCATGGCGCCGGTAAAGGGTTTGTCGGTGATGGTCGGGCGCGCCGCAATCGTGGCGTCGAGGAAATCGGCAATTCCGCCGGGAAAGCGCAGGGTATCGTATTGCGGCGTCTTGTCGTCGCCGCGCAGATAGGCGGCGTCGCAATGCCAGCGGATTTCGACGCCCCGGAACAGATACGCCTTCGAGCGCGCCATGCGGTACAGCCGGCTGGCGCGAAAATGGGTCTGATCGCCGAAGATTTCCGGGTCGGGATGGAAGGTAACGGTGGTGCCGCGCCGGTTCTGGATGGCGCCTTTATCGTTCAACTTAGAGGTCGCCAGCCCGCGCGAGAAGGACTGGGTGTAGAGCTTGCGGTCGCGCGCGACGGTGACCTCAAGACGGTCGGAAAGCGCATTCACCACCGAAATACCGACCCCATGCAGCCCGCCCGAGGTCTGATAGGCGTCGCCGGAAAATTTGCCGCCGGAATGCAAGGTCGTCATGATCACTTCCAGCGCCGATTTTTTCTTGAATTTGGGGTGCGGATCGACCGGGATGCCGCGGCCGTTATCGGCGACCGTGAGCGTGTCGCCGGCCAGCAAGGTGACGTCGATGCGGCTGGCATGGCCGGCGACCGCTTCATCCATCGCATTGTCGAGAACTTCCGCCGCCAGATGATGCAACGCCGCTTCGTCGGTGCCGCCGATATACATGCCAGGCCGCCGGCGCACCGGTTCAAGCCCTTCCAGAACTTCGATATCCTTGGCCGAATAGCCGCCGGCGCCGGATTTCACCTGATTTTGAAACAGATCGGTCATGCGTTGGATTATAAGTCCGATATGCCGCGAGGCAAGCTCATAGGGTATTTGCGGTTCGCGAGGTTACAATATCTGGTAGGTGCGAGGAAGAAGCTGCCGGCTTGCCGTTTTGACAAACGCTGTATATGCGATTTTGCCATGGCATGCGCCACTCCTTGGCATAATGCCAAACCGCGCCGGTCAAAACGCAAAAACCCCCACCGTTTGGTACGGCGGGGGTTTGGTGTAGCGCCAATGCGCCGCGGGTCAGACGGAATAGTACATCTGGAATTCGACCGGATGCGGCGTCATGTCCAGGCGCTGGACTTCCTCCATCTTCAGTTCGATATAGGCGTCGATCTGATCGTCGTTCATCACGTCGCCGCGCTTCAGGAAGTCGCGGTCGGCGTCGAGCTCTTCCATCGCCTGTTGCAGGGACGAGCAGACGGTCGGAACATCGGCCAGTTCCTCGGGCGGCAAGTCGTACAGGTCCTTGTCCATCGGATCGCCCGGATTGATCTTGTTCTCGATCCCGTCCAGCCCCGCCATCAGCATCGCGGTGAAGGCGAAATAGGGGTTAGAAGAGGCGTCGGGGAAGCGGACTTCGACCCGTTTGCCGTTCGGGCTGGCGACATGGGGAATGCGGCACGACGCGGAGCGGTTGCGCGCCGAATAGGCGAGCAGGACCGGCGCTTCGAAGCCGGGAACCAGGCGCTTGTAGCTGTTCGTCGTCGGATTGGTGAAGGCGTTGAGCGCGCGCGCATGTTTCATGATGCCGCCGATATAATGCAGGCAGCTTTGCGACAGATCGGCATAGAGCGAGCCGGCGAAAGTGTTGACGCCGTCCTTCCAGATCGACTGGTGGACATGCATGCCCGACCCGTTGTCGTCGAGGATCGGTTTGGGCATGAAGGTCGCCGTCTTGCCATAGGAATGGGCCACCATGTGGGTCACATATTTGTAGATCTGCATGTTGTCGGCGCAGCGCACCAGGGTGTCGAACTTGATCCCCAGCTCATGCTGCGAGGGGGCTACCTCGTGGTGATGTTTTTCCATCGACAAGCCCATCTCGCCCATGACGGTGACGATTTCGGCGCGCAGATCGTTCGCCGAATCAACCGGCGGCACCGGGAAATACCCGCCCTTGATCGGCGGGCGGTGGCCGGTATTGCCTTCCTCGTAGCGCCGTCCGGTGTTGTAGGGGCCTTCTTCGGAGTCGATGGCATAGGAGGTGTCGTGCATCGAGACGTTGTAGCGGACGTCGTCGAAAATGAAGAATTCGGCTTCCGGGCCGAAAAAAGCGGTGTCGCCGATGCCCTGCGCGTTCATATAGGCTTCCGCCCGTTTCGCCGTGGAGCGCGGGTCGCGGTTGTAAGGCTGCCCGGAAAGCGGTTCGTAGATGTCGCAATAGACGATCAGCATCGGCTGTGCCGCGAACGGGTCCATCACTGCCGTCGAGATATCGGGCATCAAGGTCATGTCGGATTCGTTGATCGAACGCCAGCCGGCGATCGACGAGCCGTCGAACATGACGCCATCGGTGAACGCGTCCTCGTCCATCATCTCGGCGCACATCGACAGATGTTGCCATTTGCCGCGCGGGTCCGTGAACCGGAGATCGACGAAGGCCACGTCGTTTTCCTTGATTATGTTCATGATGTTTTTGATATCGGACATTATTGTCTTTCCTGCTTTCTTGGTTCCGGTAGATTTCATGCGGCGGCGGCCGGCTTTATACTGCGTCCGCGCCCCGTTCGCCGGTGCGGATACGGATCGCTTCCTCGATCGTCGAGACGAATATCTTACCGTCGCCAATCCGGCCGGTCTTGGCCGCGTTCTGGATTGCTTCGACGGCGCGCTCGACCAGATTGTCGTCAAGGACGACTTCGATCTTCACCTTGGGCAGAAAATCGACGATATATTCGGCACCCCGATATAATTCGGTGTGGCCCTTTTGCCGGCCGAAGCCCTTGGCTTCGGTCACCGTGATTCCCTGGATGCCGACTTCCTGAAGGGCTTCCTTCACTTCGTCGAGCTTGAATGGCTTGATGATCGCTTCTATTTTCTTCATGCCCAATTTCGCTCCTTCACTGACTGATTGGGGCGGTTCAGATGTCCTGCGCCCTTACCGCCTCAAAGCACAGCCCGTGCCAAACCGGCCCGGATGACTGGAACAACGGATTACCAGCCTATGCGCCGTATATGGCGTTTTTATACTGCCGCCCGATGATGAACAATACCGCAATTGCCTAAATTTTTCGCAGAGTCCGCGGCGCCTTAGCGCGCCTGTAGCCAGCCGCGAATTCGCGCCATTGCCTCGCGGATGTTCTCGACGCTGTTGGCGTAGGAAAACCGCAGATAGCCTTCGCCATATTCGCCGAAGCTGGTGCCGGCCACGGTGGCGATTCCGGCGTCGTTGAGCAGGCCGTCCTGCACCGCGCGCGCGCTCAACCCGGTGCCGGTGATATTGGGGAAGGTGTAGAAGGCCCCGCCCGGATTGACGCAGCTGAATCCGGGCAGCGCGTTCAGTTCCTCGACGATGACATGGCGGCGTTCGTCGAAGGCCGCCGTCATCGCGGCCACCGCATCCTGGGGGCCGGTCAGCGCCGCGATGCCGGCGAACTGGGTCGGCGCGTTGACGCAGGAGTGGCAGTTGATCGCCAGCCGGGTCGCCGGTTCGGCCAGCGCCTTGGGCCAGATCGCATAACCGAGCCGCCAGCCGGTCATGGCATAGGTCTTCGACCAGCCATCGAGCAGAATGACCCGGTCGCGGAGCGATTCATACGTCATGAGGCTGACATGCCGGCGGCCGTCATACAGCATCCGGCTGTAAATTTCGTCCGACAGGATGGCGATGTCGGGATACGCCGCCAGTCCTTCGACCAGGGTGTCGAGTTCGGCCGGGGCCAGGGTGCCGCCGGTCGGATTGGCCGGGCTGTTGAGGATGATCAGCCGGGTTCTGGGCGTGATCAGGGACAGCAGTTCCTGGGCGCTGAAGGAGAATTCGTTTTCCTCGCGCAGCGGGATCGGGATCGCAGAGGCGCCCGAATAGTCGATGACCGAACGGTAGATCGGAAAGCCCGGATCGGGATACAGGATGTCCACGCCGGGGCCGCCGAACATCAGGATGGCGAAGAACATCGTCACCTTGCCGCCGGGCACGATGACCACGCATTGCGGATCGACGGCGACGCCGTTGCGCTGCTCGAAATCGGCGGAGACCGCCTCGCGCAACGGCAAGATGCCGTTGGCCGGGGTGTAGCCGTGATGGCCGTCGCGCAACGCCTTCACCGCCGCCTCGACGATATGTTCGGGCGTCTTGAAGTCGGGCTGGCCGATGCCGAGATTGATGATGCTTTTGCCTTTGGCCTTCAGCGCCGCCGCGCGGGCCAGCACCTCGAACGCGGACTCGGTGCCCAGGCGGCTCATGCCTTCGGCCAGTTGCAGCATGGCGTTCGATCCTTATCGGTTGCGGAGCGCCGGATTTTTGCGTGATGGCGGGCGTTTTGTCCAGCGCGGATTGGCTCGAAATCCAGTGGGACTTGGCTTGAAGTCCGCTGGGACTTGGCTTGACGCGCCCCGCCCGCCGGACTACATCAGGGCCGCATTCATGGTGGCTGTAGCTCAGTCGGTTAGAGCGCTAGATTGTGGATCTAGAGGTCGGGGGTTCAATTCCCCTCAGCCACCCCATTAAAACAATGAGTTAGAGATATTTCGCTGGCTCCTTTTGCTTATTTAGGCGTGACGGGTAACGTATCGGGTACAAAATCGTGAAAAGAAATGGCCCCGGCGCGAACCGGGGCGT
>Ga0066376_10003261_pt1 | contig 14678 bp, 13 predicted proteins | sample Knorr_S15_td_Bot_FD_77009 | JGI IMG/M metagenome (GOLD analysis project Ga0066376, IMG submission 77009) | Marine microbial communities from Southern Atlantic Ocean transect - Knorr_S15_td_Bottom_ad_5009_LV_A | ecosystem: Environmental > Aquatic > Marine > Oceanic | place: Southern Atlantic... | reverse complement strand
GACGTTACGCGAGTTCCGGGACCGGGGCATCCATCTGCATTTCCAGCACGTGGTCCCGAAATGATCTGACAATCCTCGGGAGCAGGCGGCCCTGCTCGTGGACCATATACAGGCTCCGCATGAAGCGCGATTCCGTGATGCGCATTCCAACTACCCGGGAGGCGTCATGCCGCTCCAGCGCCCGCCTGGTGACGAATCCCACTCCAAGACCTGCATCGACCGCGGATACGATGGCCTGGGTGCTTCCAAGCACGATCGAGGCGTCGTAAGCGGGAATCTCAAGGCCCAGTGCGTGCAATTGGTCCTGCACGGTCAGCCAGGTACCGGAGCCGCCTTCTCGTTCGATAATCCGCACCCGGGCGAGGTCCTTTAACGACACATCTTCTTGCTTAGCAAAGGGATGGTCGCCGGGAACGGCGAGGACTATCTCATCCGTCGCGATCGGAGTGTACGCAAGCCTCCTGTGGTCCGTCGGTCTGCCGACAAATCCGATGTCCCATCGCCTCTCGAGCATCTCGTCGATAACGACGGTCGAGTCGGTAACGAAAACTTCGGTCGTGACCGCGGGATGACTCTGTGAGAACGTCGTCGCAAGTTCCGGTACAAGATATTCGCCCGGGGTTGTGCTTGCGATGATTCTTAAGCGGCCTTCGAGCGGTGTGGTCGGATCCTGAATCGCCCCAATTAACTCCGCATATCCCTCAAGCGTTTCACGTGCAAACGCCAGAAATCGCTCCCCCTCTGGTGAGCTGCGGACGCCGGTGGGCATCCGCTCAAGTAAGGTCACGCCAAGTTCCATCTCAAGGCGCTGCATCTGGCGGGTGACGCCGGGCTGTGTCACGCCAGTTCTGCGCGCTGCAGAGGTCAGACTCCCGGTCTCTATGACGGCGACAAATGTAGTGAGTTGCGCAATGTTCATACCCACATGATAAACAGTTATGCCATCAACGAGAACTCGACATCTAATTCACGGAACCATCTGCCTTTCTCATGTCAAATGAAAAAGGCAGATGGGAAAGAGTTCCGGTACTAGTTCAATTGACTCAATTATCCACATATTATTGGTCCCAATATTTGTGGCTGTCTAGCACAACAGGTTTATAGAGTTCGCGCTGCTCTCATACAGTTTCCGTGGGGAGTTCCTGAGCTTGAAGTGCAATCGTTTAGCTTTCCTCATCTCGATACGTAAGTCTCTCGTAGGCTCTTGATCGGTCATGTGTCGCAAATGGGATACATCATGCGATCAATTTCGGCGGCCCGTGGTAGCTCCTATGTCAACTCGGGTAAATCATGGCTGAATTAATTACTAGATATTGACGGTTAATAGATTGACTAAAATAACGTTGCTGCGATAATGTCTTAATGTCGTCACGAATTGCTGACGATGATATTTGTCTTATTTGACGGAGCTAAGAATGCGAATCGAAGAAGCTGATCTGAATACGCTGAAGACGGCTCAACGCCGCGGACGAGTTCGCTCGCCCGAGACTCAAGAGCTGATCGAAGCGATTGATTCGCTGGTTCCAGGCGCTGCGAAGGCGGTAATGGTTGAGCCGGGACAGACCTCGCAGAAAGTCCGGGCCCGCGTAATGTATGCCGGGAAGGCGGCCGGGAAGAACCTCCAGGCTGCAATCTCCGGGAATAAGGTCCTGTTCGCCCTCAAAGAAGAGAGACGCCGCCCGGGCCGCCCGCGCAAGAATCCTGCCTGATCTTTGATCTGGTGATCAAAAAAGGGGAGCGCAATGCGCTCCCCTTTTTTGATACCCGACCCCTCTGAGCCTTTATGTACTCTGCCCGGACAACGTCTTTCTTCGATTGATTCGGTAAATGAATCCGTTGATGGCCTCTTCTACCGCCATACGACCGATTGGGCCGGATGCGTACATCGAGGCGTAAACCGATCCCCCTCGGGTTACGAGGAACTCCATGGGTTATATGAAGTGACCGTGATCGTTATCCCCGTACCAGGGATCAAATCCGCTCACTTGATCCTCAGTCACGCTGTAAGCTATCGGCATAGTGAGCCCCCACTCTTCTGCCATTTTTACGGTTGATTCCCTATCGTCGGACGTTACAGCAATTACCGAGACTTCGAGTTCAGCAAGCTCGTCTTTCTTCGCTTCGTAGCTGGCTAACTGCCGGCGGCAGTATGGTCACCAGTTACCGCGATAGAAAAGAAGCGCTACGTACCTCGTTGGCATCTCTTCCGGCAATGTGAGCGAGCCGCCATCGATCAGATTTAATGTGATTTGCGGAAGTTTATCGCCCTGCACCAGCTTGACCAATGTGCCCTCCCTAGTTTGTTACGGAAACTCAGGCCGGGTTAGTTAGACGGATTGAGTCGACGCTGTTCCCGGCCGGTAACCGAGTAGATCACCTCATCTACGGCCATGCGTCCTATCGGTCCGGTTGCATACATCGCGCCAAAGATATTTCCGCCACAGCTGATGAGAAACTCCATCGGCTGATGATAGTGGCCATGGTGGTCGTCCCCGTACCAGGGATCAAATTCAGCCGCCATCTCGTCCGTAACACCGTACCCGATCGGCATAGTGAGTCCGTATTCTTTAGCCATCTCGATGGTCGATTCCTTGTCGCCTGTCGTAGCGGCGACAACACCGACTCCGAGCGCGGCGAGTTCATCCTTTTTCGCTTCGTAGCTGGCTAACTGCCGGCGGCAGTACGGTCACCAGTTTCCGCGATAGAAAAGAAGCGCGACGTACCTTCCGGGCATCTCGTCCGGCATCGTGAGCGTTTCGCCGTCGGTGAGGTCAAATGTGATCGTTGGCAGTTTGTCGCCCTGTACAAGTTTGGACATTTAGTTTTGGCCTTTCCTGTTGGACCGGTTCTTCGGTTAGAACCCTGGTTTTGATCGGGCGTACTGATTGGGCCAATCCACGTCGTCGCCAAGTTCTATCGCGGCGTGTCGCGGCCAGTACGGGTTGCGCAGGAGCTCACGCGCCAGGAAGATCACGTCGGCCTTACCGGAAGTAAGCACCTCTTCGGCCTGCGCCGACTCTGTGATCAGGCCCACCGCACCGGTAGGCATCCCTGCGCCAGAGCGGACGGCATCGGCGAACGGCACCTGGTAGCCCGGCCGGAGCGTCATCTGCTGATGGGGGGAAACTCCCCCGGAGGAGCAATCGACCAGGTCAACACCGTGCTTTTTCAAAGATTTCGAGAACTCAACCGCGTCGGGCACATCCCAACCACTGCCCTCGACCCAGTCCGTGGATGAGATGCGGACGAGAAGTGGGAGGTTCTCCGGCCACACCTCACGAACTGCGTCTACGATCCTCAGGGGGAAGCGTGCACGGTTTTTTGCGCTGCCGCCGTACGAATCTTCACGATGATTCGAAAGCGGTGACAGGAATGTGTGAGCAAGGTAGCCGTGTGCGAAGTGCAGCTCGACGACTTTGAATCCGGCGTGCAGGCTGCGTTGCGCCGCGTCACGCCAGTCATCGACGCGGGCATCGATATCTGACTCACTCAGTTCGTCCGGCGTCGCCCAGCCCTCGTCAAATGGTACCGGGGAAGCGCCGACCGGCTGCCATCCACCGTCCTCGGTCCCTATTAGACTGCTGCCGCGCCACGGGGCTTCACGTGAGGCCTTGCGACCAGCGTGCGCGAGCTGAATGCACGGAACCGAGCCGTTCTCGGAGATGAAACTGGTGATCGGCTTCCAAGCTTCCGCCTGTTCATCGTTCCAGATACCGGCGTCCGAGGGGCTGATGCGTCCCTCTGGATTTACCGCAGCCGCTTCAGTCATCACCATCCCGGCGCCGCCAACAGCCCGGGTTCCAAGATGAACCATGTGCCACTGGTTCGGCACGCCGTCCTCGCACGAGTACTGGCACATGGGTGCGACGAAGAGCCTGTTCGGAAACTCTACGTCTCGCAATTTATAAGACGAAAAGAGCTGGCTGATTTTCCTGTCCTTTGGAGCTGGCGGCCATTCGAGGCAGAACTCTTGATATCAAGGTTGCCCGTGGCCGTACGCGGAGTTGCTGTTTTATGCGGGCATGCACGCCATCGTGCGGCCCGCATCCTAATCCGTTGGGGACGAAACCGGTAATTTCCTCTGACCCAGGAAGCCCGGATCAGAGGGTCATGCCGCCATCAATCACCTGTACCGAGCCCGTGATGTATTCCGTCTCGTCCGATCCCAGGTACACGGCGAGGGACGCTATCTCTTCTGGATTACCGAGTCTCCCCATCGGCTGGCGGGCGATGAAGTCTTTCCGGGCCTGCACCGGATCTGGCGATGCGTTGATGCGGTCATCTAGCGACGGCGTCTGGACCGTGGCGGGGGCGATTGCGTTGACCCGGATGCCCTGCCCGATGAAGTCCGCAGCAACCGATTTGGTCATGCTAGAACCGCGGTCTTGCTTGCGCTGTACACAAAACGGTTCACGACGCCCTGCAGACTGGACGCGACGGACGACATGTTGATGATGCTACCCCCGCCTTTCTCGACCATTCCGGGAAGGACCGCCCGCATCATGTGGAACATCGCCCGTACGTTCAGATTGAACGAGAAGTCCCAGTCTTCGTCCGAGCACTCGAGGATGTTGCCGCCGGCGACAAACCCGGCGCAGTTGAACAAGATATCCGGCGTTCCGATCTCATCAATGATGGCCCGGATGGCGACGGTGTCCGTGACATCGAGAACCCGCGTCGTTATGCCCGGGGTGGCGTCTAACGACCCCAGCGTTACCGGGTTGATATCGGTCGCCCAGACTGTGGCACCTTCGTCTGCGTAGGCCAGCGCTGTGGCCCGGCCGATCCCCTGTCCGGCCGCGGTGATGAGCGCCGTTTTACCAGTAAGTCTGCCTGCCAAGGGTTGCTCCTGTTTGCCTAAATCATCACGCTAAATTTTCTGCAATGAAAAGCGAATGATACAGGGGCTTATTCCGAGCGTACGCGGTCAGGAGAACTCGGCGACACGGCCGCTCAGAATGCGGTCCAGCTCTCGACCCAGCGCCTCATGACCGGGATCTTCAAGGCCCGGGTCCTCGGCTATCACGTCGACAGCCTCGGCCCGCGCCATCGCCAGCAGATCGGCGTCCGTAAGCGAGGCGATGACCAGGTCTGCGAAACCGCTCTGGCGCGTGCCGATGTAGTCGCCCGGTCCCCGCAACCTCAGGTCCTCTTCGGCAAGATCGAAGCCGTCAGAGGTCCGCTCGATAATGCCCATCCGCTCTCGGGCGTCCGCACTTGGTTCGTCTGAGAGAAGGATGCACTTGCTGGCGTACCCGCCACGCCCGATTCGCCCGCGCAACTGATGGAGCTGGGATAGGCCGAAACGCTCCGCTCCCTCGATCAGCATCACGGTGGCGTTCGGGATGTCGATGCCGACCTCGATCACCGGGGTTGCGACCAGTACGTCGATCTCGCGCGCCCTGAATCGGTCCATCACCTGCTGCTTCTCGGCCAGGGGCAAACGGCCGTGCAGCAACCCCACGTTCAGGTCAGAGAACGGGCCATTTGAAAGGTATTCGTACTCCTCAACGGCGGACCGGGTGCGGATCTCCTCAGACTCGTTGATCAGCGGGCACACGACGAATGCCTGACGTCCCGCGGCCACCTCGTCGATCACCAGCTTGTGGGCGTCTGATCGCTGTCCAGCGGTACGCGCCCACAGTGTTGTTATCGGTTTCCGGCCGCCGGGTAGCTCGCGGAGCGTCGTCAGGTCCAGGTCTCCGTATACAGTCAGCGCCAGCGTGCGCGGTATCGGCGTTGCGGACATGCCGAGTAGGTGCGGGCGCGGACGCTGATCGCCAAGGACAGCGCGCTGCTCGACGCCAAAACGATGCTGCTCGTCCACAACGGCGAGGCCGAGCGCCCTGAACTGCACGGCCTCCTGGATCACGGCGTGGGTGCCGACGATGATGTCCATCTCGCCGGACGCAATCTTCGCCTGCACCTCACGCTTTACGCGGGCCGTGTGGCTGCCGATCAACAGGCCAATCCGCATCGGCGAATCCAGCCCAGGAACCTGCGCCTCGATGACGGGGTCGCCGCCGTGGCGTTGCTGGCTTCCGGAATCCGGCTCATCCGGTTCCAGCATCGACGCCTGTTCTCCGGCGATCGGCACGGCGTTAAAGAGGGTGCGCAGTGATAGATAATGCTGTTCCGCCAACACCTCTGTCGGCGCCAGCATCGCCCCCTGGTGACCCGAGGACACGGCTGCGAGCAACGCTATTACGGCGATGATGGTTTTCCCGCTACCCACCTCGCCCTGCAGGAGACGACCCATAGGCACCTCGGCCGAGATGTCAGAGAGCACGGTCTTGAGCGCGGCATCCTGGTCATCTGTGAGCTCAAAATCAAGCGTCTCAAGGAACGACTTCAGAACTTCGTGGTTCGGTTGTATGGCAACGCCGTCCGCCCGTTCACGCCACTCGCGTTTCCGGCGCTGCACGGCGAGCTGGTTGATGAACAGTTCGTCAAACGCAAGCCGCCTCCGGGCCTCGTGCCACTGTTCCATCGTGTCCGGGTGGTGCATCCACTGGACGGCGTCCCGCAGCCCGGGCAGCACGTTGCGCTTGCGGATGTCCGGATCGAGATGTTCCTCCAGCAGTGTCAATCCTGAGTCCAGTGCATTCCTCGCCGCGGTGCGCAGGGTTCGCTGGTACATCCCGTCGGTAGACGGGTAGATCGGCAGAAGATTTCCGGCATGGGTCAGGTTGTCGCCCCGAATAATCTCGTACTCCGGATTCTGGAACTGCGCCCGGTCCCTGTACGCCTCCACCTTCCCGCTGATAACGATCCGCGTGCCCGGCCGTAGCTGTTGTGAAAGATAGGGCTGCTCGAACCATGTGATGCCAACGATTCCGGTGTCGTCACGGGCGGTGATGCGTGCAGCGCCGCGCCTGCCGATGTTGGCGGTGGACGCCGACGTGACCGTCACGACCACGCTCATCTCTTCACCGTAGACCAGGTCGATTACGTTGCCGATGTTGGAGTAGTCCAGGTGCCTCGCCGGATACATCCTGAGCAGCCCACGCAGATCCTGCACCCCGAGTCGCTTGAACCGGGAGTGGTTGGTCTTTGTGATAAATGGGAGGTCTTCGATAGACGTATCCAGGGTGACTGGCCCTGTCGGAACTTTTTTGGGGGCGGGGTTTTTACGCGTTCGGGTTCCCGGCTTTTTCGCACTTTTCGCTGGCCGGGCCGGGGGAGTTGTGGCCCGTTTCGCCGTTGAACGAGGCGGATCGGCATCATCCCCCTTTGGTGGGGCAGCCTCGACCGACGCACGAGCTGCCCTCGCCCACTCCTCCCTTTTCTTCACGGAGAGCGATGCGTACGATTTCGGCATGTCCAGTGGGGCAAGATCGGCCCGGTTGGCTTCCAGGAACAGGTCCAGCCCTCCCGCGACCGCTGCGTCCTCGAAGCCGCGCTTCGCCTCCAGCTCCAGAATGCGCAACAGCGATTCACGGGCGTTGCGCCGCGGGCGCGGTGTGCTGGTTCGTCGAGGCACCGTAATTAGCCGGATTTCTTGCGGATGAATCCCACGCCGAGCGAGCCCGGGCCGGCGTAGGTACCGACCACTGCGCCGATCTGTGAGATCATCACCCCGCCCTCAGGCGCGAGGTGGGCAAGATCTGCCGCGAGCTTGTCTATCTCTTCGGGTTCGGTCGAGTAGTGCATTGCAAGTTGATCGAACGGGGCCGCCTCTTCGACAAGCTCCTTGAGCTTTGCGAGCGCCTTCCGACGCGTCCGCGGGCTTGCTACTGGAGAGGATTCGCCGTCTTCAAGAGTGATGATCGGGGTGACTTTGAGCAGTCCGCCTATGAAACCCTTGGCGCGTCCGATCCGTCCGCCTTTCACCAGGTATTCAAGCGTATCGACCAGGCCGTAGAACCGGGCCCGGCTCATGGCGTCTTCGACGGCCCCGACGACCCCCGCCAGGTCCGCCCCGGATGCAGCGGCATTCGCGGCCTCGATCACGATCAGCCCGAGGGGGATCGTCGCCTGACCCGTATCGATCGTCTTTATCTTCTCGCCACCGTCATCGACCTCACGTGCGCCCTGAACGGCGGAGTTTATGGTCTGGCTCAACTTGCCCGAGATGTGGACCGAGACGATGCCGTCGTGTTCTGTGAGGAGGGATCGGTACACCTCGGCGAAGTCGCCGAGCGAAGGCTGTGAGGTGGTCGGGAGTTCAGATTCAATCTGAAGGCGACGGTAAAATTCGTCGTTGTCGATATCGATTCCGTCTTTGAACTCTTCCATCCCGAAGCGGACATTCAGAGGGACCACGGTAATTCCGTGCTTTTCGACGACGTCCTTTGGGAGATCGGCCGTACTATCCGTGACGATAGCGATACTCATGCAGTCCTCGATTCAGCGATCAGGTTTCAACGATCGGGTTTTAGTGGCCGATGCGGTTAGCAGATTCGGGTCTTATGCCAGCGTCAACCGTGGGGATCACGCACAGGTTATCGCGCCGCCGGGGGAGCGGCGACCTGTGTGTCCTAACGCCGACCCTTTATCGCCCCGCTTCTGCAACTTCTGCGGAATAATACAAATCATTCTCAACACCCCAACGGCTACTCAAACGCGATGAGAAAATCGTAGTGCGGTTGTCCTCCACTGACGAGTTCCACCTCGGCCTCCCCCGCCGCCGCTTGCGCCGCATCGAGCGCCCTCTCAGCGTCTTCGGCTGGTAGATCGCCGCCGGTATAGATGGTGATCAACTCTGCGTCTTCCGAGGACTGCTGAATCATCTGGACGAGCGCCGATACGGGATCATCCGCTTTCGCAATAAGTTCCCCGTCAAGTAGCGCCATAACATCGCCGTTCTTGATCTCCTGGCCAGACACCACAGCGTTACGCACAGCCCGCGTCACCGATCCCGCACGCACGTCGATCGCTGCGTCGGTCATGGCGGCGAGATTGGCGGCGACATCGGCGGTCGTCGAGAAGGCGAACACCGCTGCGATTCCGGCCTGCACCGATCTGGTCTGGACCACCCGGACGTCCTTGTTGGTCAGCTCCGGGACCTGCAACGCAGCCGCGACGATGTTGCCGTTGTTGGGAAGCAGGAGAACCCGATCTGAGGGCGCAGCTTCCACGGCGCTCAGCAGGTCACCGACACTGGGGTTCATCGTGTCCCCGCCCTGTATTGACGAACACGCGCCCAGCCCAGCCTGAGCGAAAATCGCCTCCAGCCCGACTCCTGCGCACACGGCGACGATGGCCGTATCCAGGCGGGGAGCATCGGGATCGGGAGTGCCAGCGATCGTATCCTGAGAGCCAGAGTCGTCCGACCGCCGGCCTGCCGCCCATTCGCTGGTCTGCTCATCCATGTTGAGGATCGTTATCCCCGCAAGAGTGCCCAGCGTTGCGCCGTATGACATCACGGGGCCGGGGTCCAGAGGGTGCAGGTGGATCTTGACGGCGGTGGTGTCTCCTGCGACTACCGCCGACTCGCCAAATGTGGTCACTTTGTCTCGAATAGCAACAACGTCTAACCCTTCACCCTCGATCAAGAACACGGTGCAATAGCCGAATATTTCTTCCTGCACCGCATCCATGAATTCGATCCGCACCCCGGTATCCGAGCGCGCATCTGGTTCGACGCCGATCGGCTCCGGTGAAGGGAACACCGTCGCGCCATCGCCTCGCCCCTGCGCCATTTCAAGCGCGCCCGCCAGAAACACCGAAAGGCCGTAGCCGCCGGAATCGACTACCCCGGCTTCCATGAGAACATCGAGCTGGGTTGGGGTGAGTGCAACCGCCTCGACCGATGCTTCCACAACCGCTTCAAGTACGTCCGCGATACCGGCTCCCGTTTCGGCGCGCTCGGTCGCCGTATCCGCCGTGACCCGCATCACGGTGAGCATGGTGCCCTCGCGCGGGTCCGGCACGGAGTCGTATGCGGCGATCGCTCCGGCGCGCATGCCGGCTGCGAACTCCCTCGGCGTGATACGGTCACGGCCTACGGAGACATCAGCCATCCCGCGGAAGAACTGGGAAGAGATAAGGCCGCTGTTGCCGCGGGCCGCGAGCAGGGCGCTTCTGGCCATACGTTGAGCCGTATCACCGGCGTGGAGTGTGGGCTGAATGGCCGATTCTTCCACAATGGCACGAAGCGTAAGGCTCATGTTGGTCCCTGTGTCACCATCTGGCACAGGAAATACATTCAGGGCGTTGATCTGATCACGGTTTGTTTCCACGGCGCGGCTGCCTGCGGCGACAAGCGCGCAAAGGACCACGCCGTCGATCCACTCCCCGTTATCGTGCCCTGATTCTGATCGGGTCAATCTGGTGCGCCCTTTTTGAAACTGCCTGCTGGAACTGCGACCGTTACCATTGGGCACCGGACATCGATGTCAAACTTGGCCCGAATATGTTCGTAATTGTTGTCGTAGGTAGTCTGCGGATGGTAACTTGTAGGTCTGGCGCAAGCCAATTCTTGATTTTTTCTTACCAAACTGAATGCGCGCGTCCGACGGACAGGCACGTGGCGACGCATCCGCTCGATTTAATTGGGGTACTCCTGACATGGCCAAGTGCAATACCTGCGGCAAGGGTCCGCAGTTCGGTCACAACCGCAGCCACTCGATGCGGGCGACAAACCGAATGTTCAAGCCGAACCTGGTCCGACGGAAGACGCCGGACGGTCCCAAAAGCCACGAGTACGTTTGCACTCGCTGCCTCCGGACGGAGCTCAAGGCGAAGCGCTAGACGCTTCAGTTGGCTCCTGACTGAACTGCGCACGCCGATCAAGGCGTGCGTTTTCGCGTCCGGGTTTCGGGCGGGCCTTGGCCAGGTCTCGGGCGGAATGAGATGCCGATCAGGCCTCTGTGGAGGCTATCGCTTCTCGCAGTGCCGCGATCCCGTTAATGACGCCGTCCGGGTGGTTGAATATGCCGGTGCCGGAGATGAGCAAGGACGCGCCCGCCTCGACGCAGCCGGGAGCTGTGTCTGTCTTGACCCCGCCATCGACGGCGAGATCCGCGCCATCTGCCCGCCACGGCAGTCGTTCCGCTATCGCCGCGATCTTGGCGAGCTGACTCGTAATGAACTGCTGGCCGCCGAATCCCGGGTTGACGGTCATGACAAGCACGCGGTCTATGTCCGGGAGGATCTCGTCCAGCACCGAGGCCGGTGTCCCCGGGTTAAGCGCCACGCCGGCTTTCATGCCGGCCGCCTTGATCGACTGCACGGTTGCGTGCAGATGTGCGCATGCCTCTGCGTGAACGGTGAAATAGTCCGCCCCGGCCCGTGCGAAGTCGTCCACAAATCGCCCCGGCTCCTGGACCATCATGTGTATGTCCACCGGGAGGCTCGTCAGAGGACGTATCCACTCAAGAACGGGCGCGCCAAAGGTGATGTTCGGCACGAAAGCGCCGTCCATCACATCGAAATGGATCTCATCACAGCCGCCATCGTTCAGTGACTTGATGTCGCGCCCCAGTTGCGAGAAGTCCGCAGCGAGAATCGACGCCGCTATCCGTACCTGACTTGCCTCAATTTTATTGGGATTCCCGGATTCCGAAGTCACTTCCCGTCCTCCTTGAGTCGTCTTTTCGCCTCTTCCAGCGCTGCCTTCACCCTGCCCGGGGCGGTCCCGCCGTGCACGTCACGCGACGCTATTGAAGAGTCGACCCCGATGTCCGTTACGTCCCGTTCAAATAGCGTGGACGCCGCTGAGTATTCGTCGAACGACAGGTCCTTGAAGAACCTGCCGCTATCGATCAAACGATCCGAAAGTACGGAAACGATGACGTACGCCTCACGGAAGGGCATGCCTTTGCCAACCAGGTAGTCAGCGATGTCGGTCGCAAGCACGTAGCTGGACTCGGCGGCCCCTCGCATCCGGTCTGCTTTGAAGTTGGCGCCCTCGACCATTCCGGCAGACACGTCGAGGGTCGCCAGCAGCGTGTCGACGCTGTCAAACAATCCCTCTTTGTCCTCTTGAAGGTCACGGTTATAGGTCAGTGGAAGGCCCTTGAGGGTGGTCAGCATTGCGAACAGGTTGCCGTATACACGGCCGGTCTTGCCGCGGGCCAACTCCGCAAAGTCCGGGTTGCGCTTCTGCGGCATGATGCTGGAGCCGGTGGTGTAGTTTTCCGGGAGCGCAAGGAAGCCGAACTCTTCGGAAGACCAGATCACGAACTCCTCGGCGAGCCGTGAAAGGTGCATGGCGCTTATTGCTGCCGCGCTCAGGTAGTCGAGCGCGAAGTCTCTGTCTGATACGCCGTCCATCGAGTTAGCCGTGACGCGGGAGAAGCCGAGTTCTTTTGCGACGAACTCGCGGTCGATCGGGTACGGCACACCGGCCATCGCACCATTGCCAAGCGTTAGTACGTCAGCCGACGCCTGTGCGGCGGCAAAACGAGTGGCGTCACGGTCGAACATCTCGAAGTAGGCGAGAAGGTGATGCGCAAGCAGAACCGGCTGCGCGCGCTGGAGATGTGTGTAGCCGGGGACGACCGCAGTGAAGTTGGCCTGCGCCACGCCTACAAGCGCCCCCTGAAGAGCCCTGAGAGCGCCGATGGTGTCCTTACAGGCTTGCATCATATAGAGGCGCGTGTCCGTGGACACCTGGTCATTACGGGACCGGGCGGTGTGGAGTCTTCCGGCAACATCACCGATCAGTTCGAACAGCCGGGACTCCACGTTCATGTGGATGTCTTCAAGCTCCGGCTTCCACGGGAAGTCTCCGGACTCGATCTCGACCCGGATTTTCTCGAGTCCGTCGATGATCTGTCCGACTTCTTCTTCGCCGATGATGCCCTGCTTGCTCAACATGCGGGCATGCGCGATCGACCCGGCGATGTCCTGCCTGTACATGCGCTGGTCGTAGTGGAGCGAGACGGTGTAGTCAGACGCCAGCTCGGCGCCTCTTGCGCTGGCAGCGGGGTCTGATGCGTCGTTTGAGTGTGAGTCGTTGGTCATTGCGCCGAATAGCTTCTCACGTCGATACGAGAATCCGCTAGCGGGATTGCACCGTTCAAGATGGCGACCTTGGAACAGATGCTGTCCCTGCTATCTCAGTCTCCGGCGCCAGCGCACGCAGCGCGCAGTCTCCAATGGCCCTGGATACCTCAGCGTTCAGTTCTGAAGGGTGAGTAGGGACCGGCTCGTAGACCAGAACGCGCTCGGTTTCTCCATCTTCGTCCGTTCGTCGCTCTGACCCGTACGGCAATTTGCCGGCCGTCAGAAGCCGGTAAAACACCACGCCCATGCCGAACACATCGGTGTAGTGACCGATGTTTTTCAGGTTGGTTTGCTCTGGCGCCATGTAGTCTGTCGTGCCGGCGTCGATACGCAGCCGATCTTCAGGCTTGAAGTCTCGGCCAACCGACAGGTCGAACAGCGTCACATGGCCGTCGCTGTACATGACGTTTGGGGGCTTAACGGCGAGGTGGACCAGATTCTGCGAGTGCAGGTATGTAAGAGCGTCTGCGATCTGCGTTGCGACACTTACGAAGTCCCGCACCCTGTACGCTCCGTAGTTGCCACGCAGGAACGTCGTGTCCAGCGTCATTCCCGGCAACCGTTGCATCACAATCCGGGGGTCCGGCTCCAGCTCAACACGGTATCCCTCGATAACGTTGGGGTGGCGGAGCTTGAGGAGCAGTTCGCCCTCACGCAACACGACCGAGAGCGAACGGTAGTCGATCCGGTACTCAGGGCGTAGCACCTTGCACGCGACCAGTTCGCCGCGTTCCTTGCTGCGACACAGGTAGATATCAACCTTGCGGCTGCCGCCCAGGTGCTCGATGACGCGAAGGTCATCATCGAGCGTGTCGCCCGATTCGAGTATCGGTTCGCGCGGCCTGTGCCTGTGTGAGTGTGTACGGGGTTCGGTCAACGGTGATCGTCCTCGGACTGTGACGCCAAGGGTAACAAGCGGACGCGAGAAGGGCCGGGTTGTTACGCCCGGCCCTTCTCATTTACTCCCGTTAAGGTCGGCTGGACTACTTATTTCTTGCCCTTCTTGCCGCCCTTTGAGTTGTCCTTGGAACTGTCCTTCGACCCGCCGCCTTACGTGTCTTTCGAACCACCAGTGGAATCGCCCTTCGTGCTGCCGCCACCCGTACCGGTGTGGGTGTCGCAATCAGGGTTGTCCTTGTCCATCTTGTTGACGGACTCGGCAAGATCCTTGGCGTAGTCAAGCTCTGCCTTCGTGGCGTCCTCGTCGTTGAGGATGTCCTCAACGATGTGGATCAGAGCCTCAAAGGTCATGGGTCCACTGTCCGTCTGGATCAAGTCACCCGGGTTGTTCCAGTCAACTGCGCCCTTGGCAAAGTTCAGCCATGCTGCAAGAACTTGCTGCTCGGCGTGGTTTCTTGCCTTGGCGAGCTTGCTGGCGCCCTTCGTACCTGTTCCCGGTTCAGACGGATCATGGTCCTCCGAGTTTTGCTTTAATCCACCCTTGGTGTTCTTCTTCGTCCCCTTGGTCGACGCATCGTTCGTGCCGACTTTCGACTTCGGGCCCTTCGAGTTGCCCTTGTTGCTGTCGCCGTGACCCTTGTTGGTCTTGGGCGGGTCGAACACGAGGTGCGCTCCACCCAACGTCAGGAACTCCTCTGGCCACCGAGACTTCTACCTGCCTCAACTTGTTCAAGATCTGCTCTGGCGAATGTCCTCTTCTTGGCATGTATTCCCCCTTCTGGAAACGTCCAGTCTCTAAGTTATTGACTGGTACCGTTTAAGGG
>Ga0066376_10003258_pt1 | contig 14700 bp, 9 predicted proteins | sample Knorr_S15_td_Bot_FD_77009 | JGI IMG/M metagenome (GOLD analysis project Ga0066376, IMG submission 77009) | Marine microbial communities from Southern Atlantic Ocean transect - Knorr_S15_td_Bottom_ad_5009_LV_A | ecosystem: Environmental > Aquatic > Marine > Oceanic | place: Southern Atlantic... | reverse complement strand
CAACCTCCTCAGCAACCTCCTCAGCAACCTCCTCAGCAACCTCCTCAGCAACCTCCTCAACAACCTCCTCAGCAGCCGATTCCTGCGCAAAATCACCCTCTTCTTCCTCTTCATCCTCGGAATTACTCACTGACCTCGCTCGGAGAATAAGCAGCGCCGTTGCAATGACAATAATGATGATGGCGAAAAATACCGGAATTGCCAGTACGATGTTGAGACCTCCACCGCTGTCTTTGGTTGGGCTGTCGTCGCTGGCATCTTCCTCGGTATTTTCCTCGGCAGGTGGAGGCACAATAGTGAGATTCTGATGCACTACGATTCCGGCACCATCGGTCACACGCAGGTGGAAGTCAAGCACACTCCAGTTGGTCCAAGTGATGATTCCATCTTCTGGGTAAACGGCCCAACTCGCATTGTCGGAGGACCATTCGATGCTTGAGAGGCCGCTGCCCGCTCCATCATCAATCGTGAGATTCAGAACTAATACTGAAATCGGTTCTCTCTGCGCGTCCTTTTGTTGTAACAATACAACCGGAGCGACTCGGTCTAGTCGAATCCACGTGGCGCTTGCAGGTCCGACATTGCCGGCCATATCGATGGCCCGGACCTCAAAGGAATGCCTGCCATCGGATAGCATCGAGATATTGACAATAGTGTAGTTTGTATCGACCGGAGCCCATAGCCCACCTGCCCATCTCACCTCATAGTGGGAGAGGCCAGAACTCGGGTCGGTGACGTTTGACCAGTACACGACGACTTCGTCGGCACTAGTCCATCCATCAATCACTTCGATTACCGGAGCAGGAGGTGGCGTCAGGTCGGTTTCGATGCTGGCATCATCGGTCACCAAATGTAGTTGATAGGGTCCACCCGGCAGCGATGGGTCCCAGGAAATCCGTATGTGGAATAGCAGAGGAGCGCCTTCTAAGTCATCGTTCAGAGCGGATAGAGTCACCCACCGCACCTCGTCGTCAAGCAGCCCTTGACCAAGCGAGGCTGAGCCATTGACTACCGCAACTTCGAGATTCGCTCCTTCAGCATTGAATGCGATTGTCGTCCGGTTGCCGGCATTGAGGACAAAGGCGTACCAATCAACTTCATCCAATCCAATCAGACAGCCGTCCAATGTAAGATTGGGATTCAGTCCCAAATGATGTGCTGAAGACCGGGTGGCGGCAGCATCGGAAGAGAAGTTACCATCTGTATCTGGGGTATCGCAACCGGGTAGAGTCTCACCGGTTGGAGGAGGGCTGTTGGAATCGATTGTCAGGGTATTGTTGGATATTCTGATGTTGTTATTCTCATCGTCCTCCAAATGCTCACCTGAGGTATCCAACACGAGCAGAACCCACCAGACACCTTGAGTGTCACCAGCGAGATTCACTAGCTGTGTTTCAGACAGCATTGAGCCGCTGGCAAGAGAGGGTACTCTGGACTGCGACAGACGATGGTCACCCGCGCCAAGAGAACGGTCCTCTGAGAGCCATATTTCAACGTCAAAACCCAGTGCTTCTTGTCCAAGATTCTCAGCGCCCCACCGAATTGTCACGGTCTGTCCTGGTTCCGCGGAGAGTGGTGCTTCTACCCATGATGCAAGCAGGTCCTTCGCCGGTGCTGAAATGGTGAAGGTAACTGAAGCAGCCCCGTTGTTAGACTCGTCATCCTCGGCAACTTCTGAAGATGAATCGACCAACACTACCCAGTGGAAATCACCGATGTGCTGTCCGGGGATGGTCACTGTACGCGTGTTGCTTGATGTTGCACCGCTGGCTAGGGAACTGATGCGGAACGAATCCACTTGAGTATCATCTGTTCCTGCCTGTGCATCTATCGAGAGGAGAAGTCGAACATCGAACGCTGAGGCATCCGAGCCGCCGGCATTACGAATCTCGATGACTACTGATGCAGATTGACCGCTGATGGCATCGGATGGAACGCTGATTGAATCAACTACCAAATCGGCTTGCTGCAGGCAAAATTGGCTGGATGATGCGATGACATTGTTGGTCTCGTCCATCTCGGAGAGCGAATTGCTCGGGTCCACAATCAGACCCCAATACCAGCAGCCATCGGCCAGATTCGAAGGAATTGCCAGTGAGACAGAACCCGACCAAGACCCACTCATGAGGATTGAACTTACCACATCAGACCCGACATTGACGTCTTGCGAGGAAATCGAGGTGTCTCTTGACAGGAATACATCGTAGTATACGTTGGATGCATCCTCCATTCCCAAATTGGCGATTTCAGCATTGACCTGAACTGTTCCGCCTCTAACACCTACGCTAGGACCTGAGACTGAAACCGGCTCAAGGTCTGGCCCACAATCAAGAACGGTGAGCTGCGCACTGGAAGTGGCAACGATGTTGTTGTTTTCATTCGATTCAGAGATGTAGTCGCCGGCGTCAACTATCAGCCCGACATAGTATGTCCCCGGTGTGATGCTTGCAGGTAGGGTCGCTAGCATGCTGGAGTGGGTGTAATATGCCACATTTGAATCACCGTTGGCATAGCCAAGTGAGGTACCAAAATAGATGGCTGAAGCAGAGTTTCCAGTTGATACTGTCGCCTCGTAATAATGTGAACCGGCGTAGTCAGAACCCAGATTGTTAACGGTAATTGTGATGTAAATATCGGCTTCTTCACAGACCTGGCGAGTGTTGGAATCCACAGATATCGAGGTCGCTTCAAGGTCGTAGTCTGGAACGGTAATCGATACTGAGTTTCCTCGGAGGATATTGTTCGACTCATCACCCTCTTCTACCCGGTCAGTGGTGTCAGCGATGATTCCCCAGTAGTAGTTTCCTTGCGCTAGATTGCTTGGCAGTGTTGGACTGTAGGTGCCACTTCGATATGAGCCGCCGTTGATGCTGTTAGCGTACTGTGTGCTGCCGAGTTTGGTATCGCTGGTCGTGATAGTCGAATCAGTCGAGATGTACATCTCCCAATAAGACCAGCCCGAAGAATCGTCGCCTTCATTGTCGATACGCCATGAAATGCTGACTTGCTGACCGCCTTGGGCACTGTTGGGGCCAGAGAGTGAACTAGGCTCAAGGTCAGCCGGCTCCTCGATGTCTAGGCGGCCTGTATCTGCAACCACGTTGTTACTCTCGTCAAGTTCGCTCACCGAGGAACGGCTGTCGGCAATCATTCCGAGGTAGTAGTAGCCCGGACTGATTCCAGTTGGGATCTGAACGCTGTATTGAGTGCCAGAAGCGTAGTAGTTTGGAGAAATGCTGCTTCGACTGAATTCATCAACATAGATGTCATTGGTCGTTATGGTGCGGTCAGTAGAAAGGTAAAGTTCCCAATAGAAAGAACCGGTGTAATCGTGGCCATCGTTATCGATTCTGTAAGAGACAGAGATGGTGTCTCCCATCACCACCGATGAGGTTGAGGTACCCACGCTGTCTGCGACGATATCTGGCAAGTCGTCTTCGACGGTCACTTGGTTACAGGTGTAGCCGTTATTGTTCTCATCCTGCTCATCGACATCGTCGTCAACATCGACGATGTAGCCCCAGTAGTAGGTTCCAGGATTCAGTGAACTGGGAATGCGATTACTCGTGCTGAGAGAATCCGAACTGTAACTTCCCCCGCTGATACTCGACTTGTACTGGTCGTTTCCGACCTGAGTGTCGCTTGTGGTGATGGTACTATCAGTACTGAGATACATCCCCCAGTAGAAGGTTCCAGATGAGGCGATGTAGTTGCCCCCGGGGTCATTCTCGATGCTGATTGATATTGATGAATCAAGGTAATCTCCAACTACTCCTGTGGTCGGAGCGCTGCAACTGCGTCCGGTCAAGTCTGGCTGCTCATCGATTGTGACTCGACCATTGTCGTAATCGTCGTTGTTATTCTCATCCGACTCACTAACTTGATTATTGATATCGACAATCATCCCGACGTAATAGTAACCCCCAGTGATGGTGGTCGGGATGGTTATGGTCTTGGGCAAGGACCGCGTACTACCTGCAGAAATACTGGACTGCGACCAATCATCAAGCAAAGTGTCGCTAGTCGTAATCGTAGTATCTGTAGATAGATACAATCCCCAGCGGAACGAGCCAGACGAAGCATCGCCCACGTTCTTGATTCGGGTACTGACGCTCTTTGATTCACCTGCATCAGCCGATGTCCAAGATGCAGAAAGATAGTCGACAATGAGGTCAGGGCCGCTGCGACCAGAGGTGAGCATCGTATCATCAGAATCCAGAGTTTGAGTGCCGATAGAGGTGCTGACTGAACAAAGTAGTAGCATGAATAAAGCAAGGACAGCGGCACAGACCACACGCTTGGAACTCATTCTATCCCCAGTCTCGCAGAATGATATGTGCCGAATACCTTGCGGTGGGCCTGAAGACCCAATCTGAACTATCTTTTATTGAAAATTGAGATGTCATAGGATGAAATGCGACTAGGCCAAATTCCCTGAAAAACCTTCTAGAATAGGTATTTTTTTTGTTGTCCTGCTAAATTCGGTGGGATTATTCCCAAACTTATTCTGAGACTAAATAGGGCCTCAGTACCGTGATTTACCTTAGCGAGATATTATATTGATTCAACCAAATTAAATTCTATGGCAGGGGACTACGACCACGTCCCTACACCCTCTGCCGAGGAGATGGAAGCCAACATCGCCCTGTTACGACGGTGGATAAAAGTCGGATGGAATGAGCGAAACATGTCGATTATAGACGAAGTATTTCACGAGGATATCATTTCAGAAGGCGCGGTTAGGGCAAGGGCTGAGCCGTTAGTCGGTGTCAAAGCTGTCATCGAGTTTCAAGAAAAAATGATTACCGCAATTCCCGACATCCACATCGAGATTCTCAATATGGTGTCCGCGGCTGATATCGTCATCGGGGAGTATCTCATCACCGGAACTCATCTCGCACCGTTTGGCGAGGGTGCGCCTTCACCGAAAGATAAGGTCGAGATGAACGTGACCGAGGTAGCGCGGTTCCGAGATGGACGGATATTCCATCGTCGCACGGTAATCTCAGATGCTAGGGGAGTCATGGCCCGATTCGGAGTGCGGTAGGATTCTCGGCACAAAAAAACTGCTCCATTCTGATGATTTCTGTGGTATCGCAGTGCCATGCTTGAAAAAGCGTCAGATTGGGGAGCGATACATGGTGGTCCAAACCAGTATTGGCGATTGGGCCACTTCCAAAGAGAAAATTGTCGTAAAAACTCCGCAAAAGGAACTTGTTGAACTGAGCGGCGAGGTCATTGGTAAAATGCAAAAAATTTCTCAATTACAAGACCTACCGCTCAGCGAATTGCATAAAATTCCACTCGGCAGGCTGCGGCGGGATGCAGTCAGATTACACGCGGTCTGCCGCTACAATAAAGGCGTGAACAAGCAGTCAAATTACCTAACTCCAACCGATGTGAGATGCGTAGACCTTCACCCAGATTCGATGAGCGAGCAATGGCGAAAATACGCGGCATTCCTGCTCTATCACGAATACCTGCACGCGCTGGGCTTCACCGGCCACGACCGAACTTTCCGCGCTTTGGAAAAACTCTGGCCAGATGTTGATGGGCAAACGATGGGGAAGGCATTTGGAGAACACCTACGAAAAAATAGTGCGAGCTGGCTTTGGCAATGTACTGACTGCGGTTGCTCACACGCCCGCAGCAAACGCTCGAACGGCCGCTATAGTTGCAGAACCTGTAAAACCGCGCTTATTGACGTGTCCAACCAACCCCAACTTTGAACCCTACTTCAAACAGCCAACGGGTGATGAGGCAGGATTTTGGCATGCGGGTTGTGGCTCTCAGTGCGGCCTTTGTGTTGCTGATATTGCTAGCATATATGCCGGTTGCAAACGGCGACCTCGGAACTAATCACACCACGCAATATTTGGTGTGCAGCGGCAACGAAAATTGTAGTCTCAATTACCAGCAAGTTGGTGATTCTGTCATCTCCGGAGAGGAAAGACAGGCTTCCCCGTTCTCTCCGATAACGATTGACTTCTCATTCTCGTTACAACCCGCGCAACAACAAATTGTGCTGCTTCCCGAAATGCTGGAAGAAATGCAGATTGACCTCCGAATTCAAGAAGACCCGGGCGGATTTTTGCGACCGGACCTGCACGTAGAACTGATTCTCGGGCCTTCAACCAATACTTGGGTGATTGACGGGGGAGGGCAAGAAATTGGCACTCCTGAGCCGTATACTTTGCAATCTGAGCCGTTGAATTTGGGCAATGGGCGGCTGTTAGGGGGTGGAGACATGATTCAACTGAATATCGCCTTTGACATTGACCAACCGGTGACTTGGGAGTTATACCTCGCTGGGGATTCATGGTTTACTCTCCCGATTGAATGGAGTATAGACCCGAATACTGCTAATGTGGATGAGCCTTCTAGTGCTGCTGCTCCGCGCGAATTATCGGGGATAAGCCAAGCGACAGAAGCAGCACTGATTGGCAATGATGTGGATTGTTTTGAATTCAATATTGATGACCAATTGGCGTCTTTTACGCTCTTTGTTGAGTGGGATTCGGTGCCGGTTGAAGTTGAACAGGATCACCGGTCCCCTGAGATGCTTGATGCTAACGGAAGACCGGAGCCAGCACCTTCGGTGCGGACCCGGTTTGAAGGTTCGATGACAATCAATGAAATTCATTGGATAAAACCGGAAGGTGGTGACACTACAATTTGCTGGACTGGCACCACCGACCGCTACCAAACTTACCGATTCCTTGGCAGGCAATCCTTGCTTGGAATCGGCGGCACAACTCCTGAAGATTTCATTGGTGAATCCAAATGGGAATCAGGAGTTGCACAAGCCGGCTACGTCGAGCAAGCAGAATCGCCAACCAACGCCGGCGTAGGAACGATGGTAGCAGCGACGACAGGATTAGTCGTAGCAATCGGCGGCTTCGCAATGTCGCTTTCAAGCCCGTGGCTACCGAGATTTTTCCTGCCGCTTTCGGTAGCCCTACTGCTATCGGGTGGAATAATCTCACCGACCTTAGCGATGACCAACGCAATGCCAGTTGAAGGCGAAAGTACGCTGGAGGAGTTGATTGATTTGCGATTGGACCGCATCCGAATCGGGGTGGAATCGGGAGATAATGGCAGCACCGGCCCACTGTGGTATGGCGGATTCTTTGCCCTCGCGCCCGGTGAGTCACTTCGCCTACGATTTGACATCGAGAAATCCCATCCGCTCGGCGATGGACGCTGGCAAATCCATCCTAAACAAATGCAGAATCTTGATTATGACAAAATCATTTTTGGCTACATGAATGAGCACTTGATTAGTGAAGAAAATCAGGTCCGATTCATCATGAGAGCAGGGAGGTTGCTCACCTTAGATTTGATACTACTCGAATCGCTATTAGTGGTGGACCACAAGCCATTCGGCAAGGTCGCTCACATCGATTGGGAGATGATTCGCGGTGATGGATATGGAGATAGTACATCGCCGGCTTGGACCAGCAGGCCAGCAGAAATCACCACTTCGGAATGGACAAAATTGACCCGGGGTATTATTCCAGAATTGCTGTCAGTTTCGCTTTGTGAGTGTGGGATTGATTCGCTGGAAGTTTCGATTCGGCCTGCGCAAGTCACTAGCGACGATTTAGCGACTCCACAGGGAATTACCATCGCCGAGGGACTATTTCCAAGCGATGTTTTGGTCGCATTCGTCGGCATTGGTGTGCTGATGCTGGCTGCAACTGTTGAGTGGTCGCGACGGAAAGAAGCGATGAATTTAGCCGATGATATGCTCGCCGAATGAGTTGCGATTTCCCAACCCGCTCGCCCGAACCTATTCTTCTTCGTCGTAAGGAATCTGCCCGAGTAAGTCATCAAGCATTTGCCGCTCTTCGACATCGAGGTCGTGGTCGGCCAACGCTTCGGTAATCTGAATCAAATCCTTCTCCGGCAATCCGAGTGGACGAGCCGCTCCCAGAATCAACTCCATCTCCGCCTCGCTAACATGGCCATCGGCCAATGCGGATTGAATCGCAGCGCGGGTAGCCATGCGGGCGGCGGTCTTTTCTGGAACTTGCAGAACCCGACGAAGTGCTGCCAATTCCTCCAATTCTTCGTCGGTCAAAATTCCGTCTTCATACGCGGCTTGATACGCCTCAAACAGCAAATTCTGGTATTGGTCAGGATGAAGCAAAACATCACGAATAAGGCCGTGGTCAATCGCGCCGCCTGAGGATGCGACATCCAAACGAACCATCGAGCGGCGCATCTGCTTCACACCCATATCTTTCAGGCCGTGACCTAAAATCAACAGACCAAGGCCAACAACTGTAGATGCTAACCACTGCATGACTTCAGCTGTAAACAGCCCACCTGGGTTGAATAATTGATGCAAACCCATGGTGATTAAAGCGACACCGAGCACCGCTTCAAACCAATCGTTGATGTCTGGGTCTTCCTCAAATAACGCGAGTCGTTGATCAACGATATCTTCCTCACCATCCGCAGTCATCAACTTCGGTGGGTGCGCACCGGCCTTTTACAGTATCCGCACAGAACTCGGCACCCGATGGGTATGCTTTTGGGCGATGCACCGCGGTTACAACCTATGGCCGGAGGGGAATCCTCGTCTCGAATGGTCGGGAACTTCGGTCTTGGCGATGAGGTGGTCTCGCTACTCAAAAATGAATGGGGAATTGAGGAGTTGTATCCTCCGCAGGCTCAGGCTTTGCCACACGCGCTTGCCGGGGAGAACTTGCTGCTGGCCATTCCTACCGCGAGTGGGAAGACATTAATCGCGTATTTGGCTATTTTTCGCCGGCTTTTGGTCGATGAGCCCGGCTCGCGGGCGTATTACATCGTGCCGTTGAAGGCGTTGGCATCCGAGAAAGTGGAAGAATTGCGCGAGGCTGGGGCGGCTTTGGGGTTGTCTGTTGGGATGGCTATCGGCGATAGGAGCGGAGAAACCGGTTCGCTTGAAGACGCAGATATAGTGGTCGCAACCAGCGAGAAATTCGACTCACTGCTGCGGAATCGAGCCGATTTGCTTTCCAACACTTCAGTAGTAATTGCAGATGAAGTTCATCTAATCCACGACCGAAGTCGTGGTCCAACGCTTGAAGTCAACTTGGCGCGGGTGATGATGGAGAAACCAGAGGCACAAATCATCGCATTATCAGCGACAGTGGGTAATGCCGAGGCGATTGCGGACTGGTTAGGGGCGACACTAATCGAATCGGATTGGCGTCCGGTCACCTTACGATACGGAACTGTGGTTGACGATTTGGTCGAGCCGAGAAAACAGGTAGGACCTGAGGCTGCAGACTTGCCGCCACCTTTCAGAATCGAGGGACTTGGTGACGAAATTCGCAGCGTGCTGAATGCTACCATCAACGATGGTGGACAACTGCTGTGCTTCCGAAGTACGCGGCGATATGCGGAAGGAAGCGCAGCAAAACTCGGAAAATGGATGCGGGCGCGGTTGCAGGCTTGGGCAAATAGCGAGCGGGAGGAAGCCAATTCAGCGGTCGGAAAACCTGAGGGACTTGATGTTGAAGCACGCATTGCAAGGCTGGCTGAACTGACAAAAGCGATTTCGAACAGCGAGGAAGGCACAGAAATGTCAGATACCCTCGCCGCATCAATTGGTGGTGGAGTTGCATTCCATCATGCTGGATTGACCTCATCACAGCGGAAATTGATTGAAACTGCCTTCCGAGACCGATTACTATTCTGTATATGCGCGACTCCTACACTAGCCGCCGGAGTCAACCTGCCGGCAAGGCGAGTAGTGGTGAGGGATCTGACCCGTTGGCAGGATGGATTATCGCAACCGTTGCCAAGAATCGAGATTCACCAAATGCTTGGACGCGCCGGCAGACCGTCTTATGACAAAATTGGTGATGCTTGGCTGATTTCGCGCTCGGATGAGCATGCGGACCAAGTCGCGCACCGATATTTTGAGCAACCGCCAGAAGATATTGAGTCAAAATTGGCGACTGAACCAGCGTTGCGAATGCATGTATTGGCAGCGATTGCAACCGGTGGCAAGAACGACCGCCATGCCATCAGTCAGTTCTTCTCACATACTTTCCTCGCTCGTTCGCTAGATGCGGATGATTTCGACGAGCGAATTGACGGCATCATCGCCTGGCTGTGTGAAAATGGATTTGTGGACAGAATGGGTGAGGATAACGCTGTGAACGAGAGAATTCGCGCGCTAAACCAAGCCATTGCTGACCAGACGACAGGCGATAAAGCGGCCGAAGAACAGTGGGATGATGAAATTCCGCCATGGGCTGCGAAGGCACAAAGCATCGCCCAAGCCGATACGGCGGGCCTCGCCTCAACAACTGGCCAAACCCATGCGGCAGGCCAACCCCCTACCGTGGAAATCGCCGACGATAAAACCGTGCCACTGCGCAATGTCAAGCGGCCGGCGATTGTAGGATTTCAACGGGCTTCGGACATCACGACTGCTAGCCAAGATTCCGATGTGATTCCCGACCCACCTGCCATGACCTATCACGCAACTAGATTCGGCGAGCGGGTGAGCAGATTGTATCTTGACCCGCTTTCAGGACTGATATTGCGCGACGGATGCCGTCGTGCGCTCGAGGTGATTTGCAGAATCAGAGAAGATTTGTCAATTTCTCCTTTTACTCTGCTACATTTATGTGCGTGCACTCCGGATTTCCCGCCAGCTTGGCCAAGCGGCGCGAAGCAAATTGCAGCGCTTAGCCAAAAGGCAAATTCGATGACAGACCAGATGTTATTTGACGTAATTGAAGTTCATCGCTATTGGAACGAGGGTGGCTTGGAAGAAGCGACACTTGTCAAGGGTGCGTGGATGGTTGAGGAATGGTGCGAGGAGCAACCATTGCGAAAAATCGAACGATTATTGGGGTCGGCTCCCGGAGATTTACGAGTACGAGTTGACCATTCCGAATGGTTGCTCTATGCAGCGAGAGAAATTGCATCACACGACTCCGAGCGCAACGAGCAGTTAAATGACGGATTACCAGAATTGATTGACTGCATAGATGTGATGAGAAAACGGGTGACAAATGGCTGCAAGGAAGACCTGCTCGCCCTGATTTCAATGCGCGGAATCGGTAGAGTACGAGCAAGAACGATGGCTACACACAATTTGCGAACCCCGATTGATGTGGCCTCAATGACTGAGGACCAAATTGCCAAATTGGCTGATGAAAGAGGCTGGAGTCCACAATTGGTTGACAACGTGGTCAAGCAGGCTGAACGGATTATTCGTAGGCGATGAAAACTCACAATCCTGACAAGCCAAATAAAACGGCTGATTGATGAGGGTGCAGCCCACGGCCCAGCACGAGAGAGATGTCTGAATCGGTGTTAGCCTTCCCTTGCTGGAGCGTCAAATTTTCTCAACCGGTTAAAGACGTACAGATTTTGGCCAAGCGATTTGTCGAGGAGCGACCCGATGATTCATGGGTTTTGCTCAGCCAAGATGCGGCAATTTCTGACAAACAGTTGTGGACAGCGTGGGTCGCTCTTGGCTCGGGATACAACAACGAAACCATGCGAAGCACCGGCATTGATGGAGAATTCATCCGATTGATTGCAGGAACCCATCAGGTGAGAGTCGGTTTTGAGCGGGCAGGAATTTCTGCTGGCGATGAGGGATGTTGGCTGATTCACCTGCCCGACTGGAAGAAAAATAAAATTTCACCAAATGGACCGAATGAAGTTTATCCGGAGATAAAACAAGTGGAATTGTCAGAAATCGCTAGCCGAATGCTGAATGTGATGCAAGGAGATTTGCGTGCAAAGCGACCTCATCCGACCGAAAATACGGTCAGAATGCTGTGTTTAGAAACAAATGGTGGGGATTGGATTGAAATCGAGAAGGCGGGACTCGCTCATATTTCTCTCGCCGACTTGTAAGCGAAAAATTCGGGATTATTGTTCTTCGAACATCGGCAATGGTGCATGCAGTAGTAGCAAACAAATCGCTATCATCAGTCCAGAATACTGAATCATCCCGAAGAATGTCACTCCAAGAATTGTCGCGCTGCCCAAAATTTTCAGCACTACAATCACCAATGTGACTGTGGCAATCATGTAAGCAAAACGAATGATATCGGTTTCAGCACCGGTTCTCTTGCCAAACATCCACACCAATGCAGGAGCAAGAAGTGCAGGCATCACGAGGTAAGAGTCGTATTCGGTCACGGTCATCCCATTCCAGTTCAGCATATCTGCCATAACCGCCACAAAGAGGGTGATGCCAATCGTTGCAACGGTCAAAACCGGCCATCGAGCGAGAATCGGCAAAGCGTCATCCGCATTCATTCCCATGTTGCGTCGGGGCCGGGGGCAGGTCATGACCATTGTGTAGAGAGATTTCGGGGGAAATGCATATTTCACTCACTCGCCGAGGGGAGGTTGGCGACGGGCATGGGGAAGTTTCACGGCTGGCGAAAATGCGTGGACTGCGGCATTGTCTGCACACCACTGAACTTCGTGGATGTCGATTCACAACGTCATTGTCTCGCATGTTGGACTACCCGGTCTAATCCGGAGCATCCGAACCTTGCTGAAATCATTGATACTGTTGAGGCTGAGGTCAAGAATTGGAAATGCAAAAAGTGGGATCGGGACGAATACGCCTTGCCTCGCGGTCCAAACTCAGTTCGGAAGGCTGGCGACCGCGTCAACAATCCCTGAACCCTTTTGTTTGCGGCAAATCAGCCTTCGCAGGCAAGTTTTTCTGCCTGAAAACACACTCAATTGCAAGTGATTGCCAGGGCGGACGGGCGACATCCCGATGGGAATGGACTCTCAGAATGGTGAGAGGGGTGAGGATGCCGCCCGGCCAATACCCTATGCGTTTTTTTTTGGAAAGTTTGAACCTAATCACATAGCCCCGCTTCTGTGACTGTGAACACAGCCTCACCTTCAGGCAAGTTCGGGCTGTCAACTAGGCGACCGATTCTCCTACCGCCCTTTGACTTGCGCAGGTAAAGTCGGAAAGTGCTAGCGTGACCAACAATATGTCCGCCGATTGGCTTGGTCGGGTCGCCCCACATCGCATCTGGCTTCGAGTGAACTTGGTTAGTCACCAATACTAGAGCATTGTGAACATCAGCCAATTTTTTCAATTCCTTCAAGTGCTTATTCAGATTCTGCTGGCGGGGAGCAAGCATTGCCCTACCCAAATATTCAGCTCGGAAATGACTAGTCAATGAATCAACGATAATCATCTTCACGTCCACATTTTTGGACAATCGCTGAATTTCTTCTACCAGCAGCATCTGGTGATTGGAGTTGTATGCACGCGCGACATGGATTCGGTCTAGAACCATTAGTGGGTCAAGGCCAGCGCCTCGCGCCATCTGGGTGATTCTCTCAGGTCGGAATGTGTCTTCGGTGTCAATGTAGAATACTTCGCCACCAAGACCGCCTTTGCTGACCGGTAGCACGGTATTAACCGCCAACTGATGACCAATCTGGGTCTTTCCGCTACCGAATTCGCCGTATACCTCAAAGATAGCCTGAGTCTCAAAACCGCCACCAAGCAAATCGTCAAGCGAGTCAACACTGCTAGTCAACTTCAGCACTTGGGCACGACGTTCAAGCAGTTCATTACCGGAGACGAAGCCGCCAATATTGGCTAACTTCTTCGCGCCCGCGATGATTTTTCCTGCGACCGCCTCGCCCAACTCGGCGTTCTGTGCAAGAACTGCTGGTGTCATCACTGCGATTGCGAGTAGGTCTTCAAAACCAGCCTCTCGCAACTTTTCAGCCGTTGCAGGACCAACGCCGGGAAGGTCGTCAAGTGACGGCTCTACTTCCTCGGGCGCGTCTATCACAACCACTTCCTCACCTTCTTCGATAGTGGTTTCGGTCTTTGTGGTCTTGCTTAGGCTGACCTCGTCTGATTCAGCGAGTTCACCCTCGTCCATGTCTGCAGCCGCATCCGCGCTCTCATCGGCGCTGGCATCAGCATCCGCATCGCCGTCATACCCTGCCGCACCGGCATCCGTATCAGCCTCAGCCTCAATCAAATCGGCCACATCGGCCTCGGTGTCGTTCTTGGTGGCCTTCGTGGCCTCCGTGGTCTTTTTCTTGCTAGTTTTGCTTGTTTTGCTTGTTTTACTCATCATCTCACTTCCGTGTTGTCAGGGCTTTACCTGCGTCAGTATATCAACAGACTAATGGGAGGGCAACTTTGAGACGGCGCATTAAGTCCTTGAAGCAAGCGGCGCAGTGAGCCTTTTCCTCACATTCAGTTCACTTTCATCACTTTCGCCAAATCCAATCCCATCGCAGAGGGTACCCTTTGGTTAATCCAACATGAAAGATTGGTTCATCGGTAGTTGTTTATGGATTGTCATTCCTGACATATTATCTGTCAAAACCCATTTGTTTCTTTTTGGAATATACACACCATAGGGTGTACCATTTTTCTCTAACAAAATGATGAAATCTACATGTTGTCTTGGAGGAGGGAAATGTCCAGTTGAAATTTTCCCAATTTTTTCCCCCTCAGCCCCACCTAACGAATATGTAGTAAGTTGAATGGAATCAATAGAGCCTACTGGTAAACGTTTGTCTGGAGAAATGGTATACACCTTTCTGCCAGAGACTGATTTTCTGTAAGTGGGGCATGAGTCCATAAATGAACAAAGAGAGCAAGACAATGGGTTGGGTTGACGATCCACAATTGTTTTTGAGTGCATTACACCTGTTTTAATACAAAAT
>Ga0066376_10003256_pt1 | contig 14703 bp, 13 predicted proteins | sample Knorr_S15_td_Bot_FD_77009 | JGI IMG/M metagenome (GOLD analysis project Ga0066376, IMG submission 77009) | Marine microbial communities from Southern Atlantic Ocean transect - Knorr_S15_td_Bottom_ad_5009_LV_A | ecosystem: Environmental > Aquatic > Marine > Oceanic | place: Southern Atlantic... | reverse complement strand
CAATCTCGTTCAGGCTGGCGTTCAGGGCAGTGGCGTTTTCCCGTTCCAGAATTCCCACTCGGCCGATTTCGTGGGACAGAGTTACTGAAAGTCCCGGCGCCTGTTCGCGGATGATTGCGCCGACCGTAACCTCGTGAGACGTCTCCACTGGAGAGAAGACTCCGCACACGGCTACGGCCCTTACGCCGTTGTTCACCATGTCTTTTACAGCCTCTCGGACCTCTTGCTCTTCCATCGACGAGATCTCCTGGCCATCGAATTCGTGACCGCCTTTGAGCATATACGAGCGACCTCCGATAGTGTCTCGTAGTGCGTCGGGCCAGTCTACCAGGGGAGGAAGGAGCGTAGTGGCAGGCCTGCACATCCTGATCACAGCCGTTGGAGCCAAAGACTTACGTTCCAACAGAGCATTCGTAAAATGAGTTGTGCCCAGCATCACGGCCTCTATATGCGCGGTCTGCGGCGCGTCGGCGAGAACACTCTTCAAGGCTGCGATAATGCCGGAGGATACGTCAGGAGTGGTGGGACGCTTGGCCAGCGCCACAAGCTTGGTGCCATCCATTAACACCGCGTCAGTGTTTGTTCCGCCAACGTCGATCCCTATCCTCATGTTTTAAAGGTTCCTTCAAATAGATTTACTTGAGAAATTACTTGGCCTTGGTGCAGAGATGGGACAAAAACTACAATTCGAGCGGGACGTAGTCGAGATCGTAGCCGAACGCCCGAGGGCCGACCACCTGCAATCCTTCAGGCGTTGTCCAAAGAGTGGGTGCCGGGAAAGCCAACACCGTCACGCGGAACCCGTACCTCAGCAACTCGGTCGTAATCGGTTCGCCCTTATCGCTGTCTACGATGCAGATCAGGTCCGGGACCATGCAGACGGTCTCACCGCCGAGCCTGGCCACCAGGTTTTCGTTTTGAAACTCGATCTCCATTCGAGAGCTGGACTGATCGCCAGCGCCCTCGATGACAACTCGACCCCTGGCAAATCCCGAGGTCGTCTGCCGCTCCAGCTCCACGATCTTGCCGGAAAAGAGCACTCGACCAGGACAGGTATCCAGGATCGCGGCAATGCAGTCGCTGTTCTGCTTTCGGGAGGCCCTGACGGCTTCGCCCAGCGACTTGGCCAGGGATAGGCTATGCAAAACAGCAGTGGTTTGGACCTGCTTTGCGGTCATGGGTGCCACGGCGTAGCAGGCAACACAACCCATCTGAATCGTAACGGCTCTTGCCATGCGCTCGACCCACTTGGGGCTGGCCGCCTCGGGGATGATAGCGGTGTTGCCTCGCTCATCGCAGACGGCCATGGGCGTGCAGGGTACGCCGTAAACGAAAAAAGTCTTCATCTGAAACTCGGGAAACGCCCTGCCCATGCCATCCGCGTCGACCACCGGCAGGTCAGCAAATGCCGCCGGAATCAATGGCTCCAGAGAGTTACTGCCACCGATCTCGTTGGAGATTAGCGCAGTGGCCTTCTTCCCTGTGTAGCGCTCGATGGCCCTGAATGCCTCGTACGATTGCAGACCCCGGATCTTCTCAATGCCTACTGTTGGCGCGCCAATGCCACCAACGCATATAACCAGCGAGTCCTCATCCAGCTCATCAGGCGACAGAACGTCCACCGGCCCATGCTTGCGAATGGCTTCCCTGGCGCGCAACTGACCTATGTAAGGATTGCCTCCGCCTCCGGTGCCGAGGATGCCCGCCCCAATGGCTATCGATTCAAGATCGTCTTCAACTATTTGCCACAAAGGCTTGCTCCAATCATGTATGCCACGTCACCAGGTTTCTTACTTGGGACGAGGGCGACCAGCAGGTTTCGCCCTCGAATCAACCAGGTGTTGCGCCAGTCTCGCGCCTCAGATCCTGGTCGCCGTCCAGCACTTGATGCCACCCACCGGGGTCGTCGAGATCGTGATCTTCGGCGCTTCCACGGGGTTCCCATCCCAGGACCTCTTTTGCGTGGTCGATGTCTCGCCAACGGTATTTGTTGTCGGATATGGCATTGAAGACATCGAACTTTAGGGAAGCAGGGGCGCCGAGGCACCTGTCGATCATGTCGACGCAGTCCTGCTGGTCCAGCCAGCCCGGGTACTGGCGCCTGAGAGTCGGTCGGTTTCCCGCGAGGACTGCGCCTAGCCGGATGCAGAGGACTGACATATCGTACCTGTCCGAGTACCAGTGGCCCAATGCTTCGGAGAAAATCTTGCATGCCCCATACACACTCTTGGGCCTAGTCGGGTCCGTGTGCATCAGCAACCTCCAGGGTTCGGTCACCTTGTCATACTCCCCGGCGGCTAACTCTCCGTATGGATAATCCATCTCGTAACCGGTTGTCGTGTCGCCGGTACTTCCCAGCACGACGCGCTTGACGCCGTTCAAGCGAGCCGCCTCATATACGTTGCGTGTGCCTATGATTCCGTTCTCGAGGTGCTGGTCCCAAGATTCAGCATCGCTGGTGTAGTTCGCCATGTGGACGACCATGTCCACACCTTTGAAGGCCGGCAAAATGGCGTCGAAGTCCGATATGTCGGCCTGGGTGTTTGGTATCTCCGGCACGGCCCGCCGGTTCAGACCGCTGAACCCGTACTTGTGCCCCAGGTTTTGCCACGTCAAGCCGCCAATGAGGCCGCTGGCTCCGGTAATCAGTACCTTAGGTTTCTCGCTGGGTTTCTCGCCTGACATACTGCTACTCCTTTTGCACAAGTGCCAATCAAGGCGCGTTATGCCTTAGCTGATCTTTTGAAGCTTGCTCAGGCTCCTTAGTTCCTTCGGCGGGTCCATCTTGCTTCCGCGAATCGTGAAGGAAACTTCGCCAACGTAGATGCTGCCGTGGGAATCTACGCCAATTCCATGTGGCGCGATAAACTTGCCGGGTTCTTCGCCCTCATCTGGGTGTCCGAATCGCGCGAGCAACTCGCCCTTGGGGCTGATGACACTGATGTTATGGCCCATGTTTGGTGGTGTCGGCTCTTCGTTGGTCATGCCAGGTAGTTCGCCAATGTATATGTTGCCGTCGGGAGCGATTGTCATGCCGTTCGGGAGAAATATGTTGTTCCACACATCCAGGACGTTGCCATCCGTGTCGAAGACCTGCACTCGATGGGCCTCTCTGTCCGCAACGATCACCCGGTCATCGGCGTCCACAGCAATATTGTGAGGCCGCATGAACTGGCCCGGCGCGATGCCCGGCTCGCCCCACGACTTTACGTGCTCGCCGTCGCCGGTGTACTTGTGCACTCGAAAGTTGCCGTAGCCGTCCGTGATGTAGATGTGACCGGTTTGCCTGGAAACGGCGGCGTGTGTTGGCCTATTGAAGGGATCGCCCTTCCACTTCTCTGTAGACTGACCATGGGTCCCAATGGTCATCAAGAGTTCGCCTTCTGACGTGAACTTGGTGATGGTGTGAATCCCGTCATCGACGCAAAAGACTGTGTCGTCGGGGCCAATGTGTATGCCGTGCGTGCGATTGCTGAACATGCCCTTGCCGAAGCCGCGAAGGAAGTTCCCTCCAGTGTCGAAGACCATGACCGGGTTGTCTTCGTTTCGGCTGAAGATATAGACCTGGTCCCTGGAGTCCACCGCTACTCCCGGCGTCTCCTGAAGCCTGGCATCGCCCGGCAAAATTGGCCATGAGTCCAATGCCTCGTACTTGAAGTTTCCGCTACCTATGATCGCGCTCATTATATTTCTCTCCTATGTGCTTTCGTCGTATTCGTTACACCTGCGGCAGGACGATAGTGTTGCTTTAGACGCATGCTATAGATGGGGAAAACCGGTGTCAAATGCCGAAAATGTCTTCCGGCAAAACCTTAACAGACGGGCCGGGACAGGACCTGTGGCGCTAGCTTTCTGGACAGCCATTGGCCGTCCGTGGGTTCGCCGAGAAGTTTTCCGTCCTCCACAATGACCTTGCCTCTAAGAATAGTTGTGACAGGGTAGCCGTGGCACTCGAATCCGTCCCAGATCGAGTAATCGGAATCGGCGTGCAGGTTCTCAAGGCGTATGGTCTTGTTCAGGTTTGGATCGAAGATTGTAATATCGGCGTCGCTGCCCGCGGCGATAACGCCCCTTTGAGGGTACAGCCCCAGGATTTTGGCAGCGTTAGTCGAGGTGATATCTACAAACCTCTCGATGCTCATGCGGTTGGTCGAAACGAATTTTGTATAAACGACAGGCATTCGAGTCTCTATGCCGTTGTGGCCTCCGCACACTGTTTCAATAGTGTTCCCCGAAAGCTTGACGTCCTTGTACGTAGTGTATTCGTCAGTGGCAGTTGTGCTCAGTGAGCCATCGACTAGCGCCTCTTGAAGTGCGTCGCGGTCGGCTTCAAACTTGATGGCAGGGTATGTGTGTATCGCCGTGCCCTCTGGCTGCTTGTAGTGATCGCTGGTGAAATGAAGGTAGTTGTGAAGCGCCTCGCCGTAGATAGGCTGCTGATTGCTCCGCGCTTCCGCGATCGCCCACGCGCCCTCTTTAGCCGTCGTATGAACAAAGTAAATCGCCGTTTCGGTGTGCTTGGCCAGACGAACAATCTTTCGAAAGGCTATGTCTTCGGATATGTTGTTATGTACGAGGTGAAGGTTGTAGCCCTGGTCACTGCCCTCCCTCTTCAGCTTGTTTTCCATGAACTTCACGATGTCGTCATCTTCTGCGTGCACTGCCATGATTCCGCCCTGTTTGCCTACCTCGTCGAAGATCGCCCAGAGGTGGCCGTAGCCGACTTTGGAAGCGAACGTAGTGAAGATTTTGAAACTGGCGACGCCGGACTGGATCGCTTCACCAATCTCTCCAATGGTTTCCGCAGGCACCTCCCCGGCCAACGTGTAGTGAAAAGAAAAATCCGTGTAGGAATGGCCTTTGAATATGTCCCGTCGGCTGTCCAGGCGATTCATGATGGAATTGCCGGACTGGTCTCCTGTTTCCGTTCCTGGCATGTCGCCCGCGAAGTCTATGTACGTTGTTACGCCTCCGAATGCAGCGGCACGACTTGCTGCCTCAGGAGATTGGGTCATCACACCCGGCCGACCGGCCCACGCCTCCGAGACAGATGTCGCGATGTGAGTGTGGGGCTCCACGCCGCCGGGCAGAACGTACTTTCCCGCAGCGTTTATTGTTCGATGAGCCTCCAATTCAATAGCGTTGCGCTCTGCAACCAGCACGATTCTTCCGTCTTCAATGCCGACATCAAAATCGCCAGCACCGCTGGGCGTTACAACTTGACCACCTTTGATTAGCAGGTCCAACATACTTCATCACCTGGCAAAGAATATTCGTCGAGACGCAGATAGTCCTCAACGAAAGTGAGCAAAGTCAATCACATATGGTGGTGAAGGTCAAAGCGAGGCTATTTGCTGCCACTAGAGGGTGAAGACAAGGCTTCGAATTGATATCATGCCTGTTGGTACTAAAGATTGTATTTGGCTGCGTGGAGGCCCGTGAATCAGAGAGCCAGTTTCAAATTATCGATGGGTCGTAATGGGGGTCTGGTTTACGTCGGCCGTCACGGCCTTCATGATCTCCAATACTCTTGGTGTACTGCTTCCCTCCATCAGCGCCGAATTGGACCTTTCTCCTAGCGAACAAGGCCTTTTGGGCTCCGCGACGTTTTGGGGTAACCTGATACTGGCTATCCCCTTGAGTTGGTGGGTCTCAAAGTTCAGACCCAAGATGCTGACATTTGTCACGCTATTGCTTGGAACGGCTTTCATCTTCGTGCAGGCAATCGCTCCACTATTCCTCCTCTTATTCTTGGGACGACTTGGTTTCGGAATAACGATTTTGGTCAGAGAACCGGCCAGGGCACACCTTATCAGGCAGTGGTTTTCTGCAGATGAGGCCGTCATAGTCAACGGCTTCGCGAACATGCTCTTTGGCATCGTGGTGGGTGGCGGCCTAGTCCTGACGCCGATTCTACTAGGGTACCTGGAGAACGATTGGAGGGTAGTTCTCTACGTTTACACAGGCATATTTTCCCTATTGGCCTTTGTGTGGATTGTCCTGGGCAAGGAACGCCCGGTGGACAGCCGAACTGTTCAAGAGGAGGAGTTCCACGGAAATCTGCTCAAGTCCACGCTCGCCTATCGGGACATCTGGATAGCCGGACTTGGATTTGCTGGCGCAACCATGTCCTTCGCGGCATTCATAAATTTCTATCCAACGCTGATGCTAAACGAGTACCAGATTCCGCTCAGGTGGTCAGGCGGCATTTTGGCATTAGGCATTTTCATGGGCGGACCCTCGGGGCTTCTGGTCAGCTACTACGTTTCCAGGACGGGCAAGCGCAGACGTATTCTTCAAGCGTTCGGACTGTTGATGGTGTTGAGCTACATCGGCATGACGAATACGAGCTCCCTGCCGCTGCTGTTCTTCTTTAATTTCCTGAACGGCATCAGCTGGGGGTTCTTTCCCATTCTGTACTCGGTGCCTTTTGTGCTCAAAAACATTCGTACCAGAGAGGTCGCGATCGCTGTCTCTTTCATTACTTTCGCCCTGTCATTTGGCTCCATATTCGGGTCGATTTTGACGGGCTATATTCAAGAGGTGACAGGAGATCTGCAGCTAGCTTTGTTCGTTATCAGCTTCACTGGTATCACACTAACCATCGCGGGGTCTCTGCTTCGCCTGCCAGGGACTACGGTTAGCGAGTCGACACAACCTGAAGCTCAGTCAACCTCTTAGGCCCAGACATGCTTGAGACTGCCGAACAGCTTCGTCTACATACACAGCGGGCGGGCCTACTCGTTGGTCAAAGATAGGAAAATTATGAAGACGTCGTTTCCTCGGAGGCGCCCCACCTGTCGTAATAGGTGACCTCGTGTATTGGCTTTCGTCTGCTGCCACCGAAGCCTTCGCCTTCTGCTGGATAGCCCAACGGTATTAGGGCAACCGTATGAATTCTCTCAGGAATGCCAAGGAGGTCCTTAATTTCCTGCTCGTATTGGGTGTGCAATGTAGTGAGCACAGTGCCCAAGCCAAGTGAACGAGCGGTGAGAAGCAGGTTCTGAACAGCAGGATATACGGACGCCCCCTCCGTCACCGTCGACAGCCCGCCAAACCCTAGGTCTTGATCGATGCACGCCAAAATCACTACAGGTATGTCTGCCATTCCCTTGCCAAGGTCTTCACCCGACCTGTAGGCCTCCTGCCCGCGCAACGACTCCTCCACAGACGCCATCCATGCACTCAGGTACCACTCGCCCAGTCGGCGCTTGGTCTCGCCGTCCCGTATGACGATGAATCTCCAGGGCTGCCTGTTACCGCCGCTGGGAGCTCTGACTGCCGCCTTCAAAATAGTCCTCACGTCGTCATGGGATACGGGCCTCGTCGAAAAATGCCTGGTGGCTCTCTGGGAGTAGATGGCGTCCAGCAGAGTGATGTCCTCTGTCGATTTCGATGTAGCGTTAGTCATAGGTGATCATGCGCTCAATCCAGACTTGGGACCGCCTACCAGTGAGGTTAGCTCTCGAATATCGGACATGCTATCCAGTCTAGCCACGGCGTCGACCACCTCATCAGCTCTGGCCTGACCCAGAATGTCCCCGGCGAGGTAGTGTAACTTTGCCACAACCTCATCCTTGGAAATCCTGTTCCCATAGTCGCCCCGCAGACTGGATGCTGTCTGTCCTTTGATCTCCCTGCCGTCCCTGAGCTTTACCGTGGCAACTGCCAGTGGCCCTTCGTTGATAGGCGAAACTGGTCTGTCCCCCATGTTGACCCGCACTCTGGAAGCCAGCTCTTGAACGCGGTCGTCCTGTATCGTGTCGGGGTAGAACGCGTCTAGGCTGGCCTCTCCCTTCACAACCAGGGCCGACACGGCATAGGGAACGTTGAATTTGGCCGCCAGCATGTTGTCCGGGTATTCGCCGAACATCCCCGCCAGGATAGGCGAAGGGACGTCGATTTCTATCGAGTCCACTTCGTTTGCGCTGAACTCCTGCTGCTGACGGGCGTCCATAACGGCCTCAACAGAGGGGTGGTTCAGACGACAGCAGGCGTACATCTTGAAATAGTTCTGCTGGATGCGGTATTCGCCGCCAAGTCCGTCGACAACCTGCTCCTGGTCGAAGCTGTCGGCCAGTATTTTTTCGTAGACATCCGAGGGGCCGTCGGCCAGCGCGGTGAAGCCACAGCGGGAAAGATGCACAGCCAGTATTCCTTGGAATCCCGAACGGCCGGGGTAAAGATTGCGGACGGTTGCTCCTTCGAAAGCGGGCGTCCAGGTGTTTGCTGGACTCATGGAGGCTGACAGATTAATGACATGCTTGATCTGATCAGCATTGAAGTCGTTCAGCTTTGCCACAGCCGTCGCCGTGCCCATTGTTCCCCACAGACCATGCGAATGTACATGCAGCCTGGGCCTGGTAGCGCCGCCCAAACGCGAGCAGACCTCGTAACCAACCAGCGCGGCCTCGATCAGCTTTCGCCCAGAAAGGCCCATCTCTTCTGCGACGGCAATTGCGCCGGGTACGGTGTGAATCGACGGATGCCCTCCACCAAAACGATTGCCCTCGTCCACTTCGAGGGACACACCTTCAGTCGCATTGATTAACGTGGCCATCATCGGCTCGGCCATGAACTCGCGGCCGATGATGGTGGCCGTCGCTGGGCCGGAGCGCGCCGAGAGAGTTTCAGCGAGAGCCCTGTTTTCGGGTAGTCTGCTGCCAGCCAGCATGGCGCCGATGGTGTCCAAAACGACATCTTTGACAGCCTCAACAGCCTCCGGACTCAGGTCCTCGAAGCCTGTTTGGGCTGCGAATTGGGAAAGTTTGTCGAGATAATCGCTCATTATCTACCTCTTTTTTTAATTACCAGCCTGTGATCGCTAACGAAAAAATATAAAAATTTGGTTGTCACTGTGTCCAAGGCGGCTCATGCGCAACACAGCCTAGGAGGCCATGGACTCTGCGATATCGGCAGTAAATTTGATAAGTGCCTCGTCGCTGCCCCTGGCTCCGATGATCGACAGGCCAACTGGAAGGCCGTCGACCTCTCCCAGCGGGAGGCTAATCTGGGGCGCACCGATGGTGCCAGCGATGCAGGTTAGCGCCGTGTTGCGAGATCGAACGTCAAGACGTTCCGACATTCGCTCGCCCTTTATAGGAGCAGGTGACACGGTCGTCGGAAGACATGCGAAGGTGCCGTCGGAAAGCAACTCCTCCATTCGGTATACGATCTTGCCTCTTGCGGCCTGAGCCTCTTCTACTGCGGCATCGGTTATTGATCGGCCCAGGGAATAGCCTTCCGCCACGTACATGGCGAAGCGAGGGTTCACGCTATCGATCCAGTCCTTCGCCGTCTCCCAGGCCTCGTGCATCTGCAAAACGCCCTGCTGCGATGACCAGTCCATTAGCGAGGTCGTGGATAACCTCTCACTTCTGGATTCGCCTATCAAGGAAGAAAGACTCTCCAATGCAGGTTGCAGGGCCTTGGCGACTGAATCATCCGCCAAGGCAAACGCGTCCTCGGCGATGACCAGTCGGCGAATGGTCGTGTCTGTCGTCTTACTCTGAAGCAGGATGGCGCCGACGCGGGCGAAGGTATTCACGTCACGTGCAAACCAGCCTATGGTGTCGTAGCTCGGGGCTTGCAGCAGAATGCCGTCCAGCGGAATGCGCCCGTGGGTAGGTCTAAGGCCGTACACTCCACAGAAACTGGACGGAACGCGGACGGATCCGCCGGTGTCTGAGCCCAAGGCGAAATCCACCAATCCACCAGCCACCGCAGCCACCGATCCGCTGGAGGAACCGCCGGGCACTCGGTCAGGCGCGCGGGGATTCACAGGAGTGCCGTAGTGCGCGTTCTCTCCAAATATGCCTCGCGTCAGCTCGTCTGTAATGGTCTTGCCTACCATGGTCGCGCCAGCCTGAACAAGACTATCCACACACCAGGCGGTGCGTTCCGCCGGTTCGTGAGTCGCTTTCCAATCAGGGTTGCCGCCGCCGGTGACGTAGCCAGCCACGTCGAAGATGTCTTTAGCGGCAAAGGTCAGCCCTGATAGCGGCCCGTCGGCGAGCCCTTCGAGATAGGCATCAGAATCTTTGCAAAAGGCGTTGAGGGTGTCATTAATCTTTATTTGCGGCATCTTTTATCCCTGTCTGTTTTCGTCGGTGGACTGCAGCCCGAGAACTCTTGCGGTTGTTCCGCCCATAATCAGTTCCAATTCGTTAGGAGAGAGAAACTCACAATATTTCTCGATCCAGTCCCGGGACTGGCTATAAGTGCAGTGCCGATTCTGGAAAGGCATGTCCGTGCCCCACATCAGGCGATCGGCCCCTATCCGGCTTACCATCTCCTCTAGTGTCGGCCTTGCCTCATCATACGGGAAGTCGAAAATGTCGCCGATTCGTACCGGGAAGCAGACCTCTATGCTGAGGTTCGGGTTGTCGAACGGCTCCCATATTGAGTCCGGTAAGCGTATCTTGCCACCCTCTAAAAAGGAGCGATACGGAAACCCATGCGTTATGCTGCATACCGCGTCTGGGTATCGGTCCATCCACCTCATTAGTATCCTCATCTCATCCAGGTAACCGCCTAGATTTTCCGAAGACGACTCACCTTTGTGGTTTCCTGGGCCTGGCCCTAGCGAAAAGAAGATGGGGACATTGAGAGACGTAGCCGCCTCCCAAAAGGGTCTGAACAAGCCGTCATCCCACGAATCGGAGCTGACGAGATAAGCGTTTGGATTGAACTTGATTGCGTGCAGACCATAGCTGGTTATCGAGGTCGTCAGTTCCGCGATAACCGAGTCCACGTCATCGCGAATACGCCACTCGTCCACAGGGGCCATGGACCTGAGGCGGTCGGGAAAGGCCCTGACACACTCCGCGAGGTACGCGCTATCCCGCCCAAGCATGGGGTTCGTGTGAAGCAGCGCCATGTCGACCCCGGCGTGATCCATCTCTGAAATAAGGCTTTGGGGCGTAAATTCACAATTCCTCAGGTTGGGCGGATAGTAGTGCTTGGTGTAATCCTCCCCATTGATTGTCCAGACCACACGCCCCGCATCATGATCGATGCGCAGGTTTACGTTGGGAGGCGCAGATAGGCCTTTCCCTCCCTCTTGGGCAAGGGCCTCCGACGAAGCAAGCGACCTATCTCGGAGGCGAAAAGCGGGCATGTAGTGCCCGGCCTGTCCCGCCTGAACCCATCGGAGATGCTCCTCTGAACTGGCATAGCCGTTGGCGCTGTCAGCCGGTTCAAAGCAGTAGGCATGTGAGTCGATAATCATCAAGCTGACCTCGCCTTAACTAAAACTAACTTTTTCAGGTGCGACGCCAAAGCGTTGCTAGCTTACTGGCGGCCTCTTCCCTAGGGCCGGCGAAACCGCTTCGTATGCACTGGAGGCCTGATAAAGCAGCTCCTCCTCAAAAGGGCGTCCTATCAGCTGAAGGCCGATGGGGAGACCCTGCTCAGAGAAGCCACACGGTATGGATATGGCAGGCAATCCGGTTGAGTTACTCGGGCTGGTGCATCTCGCTGTCATGCCAGAGCCCGGCCCTCTCGAAGGATAGTCCACTCCACCCAGCGTCACCGTATCCGAATCGATTCGCCACGCTGGCACAGGCCCCGTTGGGGTTGCCAGGATCTCCACCTCTTGGAGGACACGGGCATACTCCTCCTTAATGATGCGTTGGACCTTCAAAGCCTTGGAGTAATCCGTGCCCAAAACAAACTGGCCTGCCAAGGCACGATAGAGCACTGTCGGTCCGTAGTCTTCTCGATTGCTCCTGATGTAGGGCTCGTGGGTGACGACGCTGTCGGCCATGCCTGCGATGCGAAGGGCGCCTGCATACTTCATGTTCGGCAGGGAAACCTCTATGATTTCAACTCCCAGTTCCCCAAGAGCGTCAATTGCTTTCCGGACTGCTGTCTCTACCTCTGGATCGATCAGGTCGAAGTAATAGTCCTTGGGAACACCTATCTTGAGTCCTCTAAGGTCGTATCCCAGAGATGCTGAGAAGTCGGGAACAGGCACAGGCACCGTGCTGGGATCAAGTGGGTCGTAGCCCGCGATCACCTGGAGCATTATGGCGTTGTCTTGCACCGAGCGAGTCATGGGGCCGACGTGATCGCCGTTGAAGCTGGTGACCATCAGACCTCGTTGGCTTACGCGACCGTAGGTCTGCTTTATGCCAACCACGCCACAGCAGTGCGCCGGCCCACGGACCGAGCCTCCCAGGTCCGAGCCCAGCGACGCAAAGGTAACGCCCGCCGCGACGTTGGCTCCACCGCCGCCACTGGAACCGCCGGGCATGTAATCAAGGTTCCATGGATTGTGGACCGCGCCGTAGTGGATGTTGCTGGAGGTTGAGCCAGCTGCAAACTCCTCCATGTTTTCCTTGCCGAGGATGACCGCGCCGGCGTCTCTGCACCGGATGACGACGAAGGCATCATGATCTGGCACGTTGTTCGCCAGTACTTTGGTGCCAACAGTGCTGCGTATGCCTGCGGTTTCCAGATTGTCCTTGATGCCCACAGGTATCCCGTGCAACGGTCCGCGATATTCGCCTCGCATCAGTTCAGCCTCAAGCTGTTTCGCCTGATCACGAGCCTGATCGTAGAGGATGGTAATGAATGAGTTCAGCTTGCTTTGAAGCCGGTCGGCCTTGGCAAGAGCGGCCTCGGTGACCTCAACAGGGGACACCTCTCTTGCTTTGATTTTGGGAGCAAGCTCGGCAATAGTGAGTTCCATAATATCGTCGTTAGGCAATTGCTTCACCTCCTTCTTTGGCACGAAGCAGTCGCGAGGACATCAGACCAGAGAGGTCCAGTTCTTTAAGGAGTTCTACCTCCGCCAAATAACTCTCCAGCTCGGGTCGAACGAGTTCCAACTCCTCGTCTGATAATTCAAATCCCTTATAGTCGCGAATCATCGCCTTTAGTGTTTCCGTGGAAATGGTCATTTCTTAGCCTCCCAAGGGCGCAGGATCTTTCGTGGAGTTTATGATAGGCCTGACTACAAATCAAACGACATAATTACCCTCGCCAGCCATAGGTTGATTTTGGCTATTGAAGGCGAATGGCCTTGCGGATACAATCCACGTGATGACGCGTCTTTGGGGGCAAGGCTTCTCTGGAACGAAGCCTGAATTAGCCAACAGATATAAGGGGAGAGTACCTTGGTAACGCTGGTAACTGGTGGAACAGGCTTCGTTGGGAGCAATATCGTCAAGGCACTTGCGATTAAGGGCCATAGCATAGTTTGCCTGGACATCGCGGCGCCTAACGCTATGGTCACGGCCTATCTTGAACCCTGGAAGTCGCAGGTGAGCTTCGTTCAAGGCGATGTCTTGAATCAAGAGGACATAGAGCGGGCTGCAGGAACAGGCGTCGATAGGATTGTGCATGCTGCGGTCTTCACAGGCATCATTCCGGAGATAGAGAAGTCGCGAAGCCGCTCCATTGTTGAAATTAATCTTATGGGCACGACTAACATGCTGGAACTGGCGAGCAGGCTATCGGTGGACCGCTTCCTTTACGTTAGCTCGGGTTCTGTCTATGGTGACAGTCCTGACTTGGCCGAAATTCTGACCGAGGATACGCAGCCCGAGCCTCGCAGTCTCTACGCCATCGGAAAACATACCAGCGAGTTGCTTACCCGCCGGTTCGGAGAATTGCATGGTTTCCAAACTGTCAGCGTGCGCCTCGGTACACCGTATGGCCCTATGGAACGAATTACCAGCCATAGGGAAAACCAGTCTCTGCTAAAGGAGTGGACGGCCAACATCATCAATGGCGAGCCTATCGAGGTCGGCGACAGGGGAGAGAAGCGCTCCTTCACCTATGTGACCGACATCGCCAACGGGGTGGCCACAGTACTGGATGCCCCCAAGCTTTCGTACGATGTCTACAACAACTCCTCCGCAGATTCCACGAGCATGGCCGAGATAATCGCTGTGCTGCAAGAATTGCGGCCCGACCTCAGCATCACTGATGTTGCAGAACGGGAGCTGTCCGGCAGGGCCAGTAGGATGGACGCATCCAGGATGGAGCAGGACGTGGGTTTCGCGGCCAAGTTCGGCCTTGCCGATGGCTTGCAGGACTACCTGGCATGGCGAGAGGCGTCCGGCTTTACCGAATAAGGTGTGCGCGAAAGCAACAGCCATCGATTCGTCTTTTAAAAATTCGTTGTTGGACTTTTTCAAGCTATGAGGACTTTATTCCGTACTGTTTGGCGTTCCGCCGATAGGCACGAATTCAGCGAAATGCCGATCGTATGGGAGAGGGAAGCTGGGTTGAGACCCGCATGCAGCCATGGAATTGGATATAAATTCGCGGCCAGAGACCTGACATAGGCCTGGAGTTTTCTATAACGTGGACCCAGTCATCCTGCTGTCGTTATTGGTAATGGCGACGGCTGCAGCATCGGCTGTGTCATGGTATCTCATTACCCGTTGATTTAGTCTGGCGTCACAAGCCCAGCGCTCCTCTGAATCAAGGCTGCTTTTACGCCTAATGAGCAGGGCCGACCATGCCTTAGACAATTACATCACCTCCATTCAGGATCACCTCTCTGTGTTAGGTGAAGAATTACCAATGGATGTTGAGCGATGGGACGTTTCTAGGGAGGCGATAAGTCAGGCTGCTGCTCTACTGGTCCCTGTCTGACCGAACTGCACGCGCGCCGTTGGCGGGCTTGCACACTACATAGAAGAAGAGGGTGTCCCCACCACACAGATCAGTTTGATACGCGAGCATACT
>Ga0066376_10003255_pt1 | contig 14708 bp, 12 predicted proteins | sample Knorr_S15_td_Bot_FD_77009 | JGI IMG/M metagenome (GOLD analysis project Ga0066376, IMG submission 77009) | Marine microbial communities from Southern Atlantic Ocean transect - Knorr_S15_td_Bottom_ad_5009_LV_A | ecosystem: Environmental > Aquatic > Marine > Oceanic | place: Southern Atlantic... | reverse complement strand
CTCGACACGGAACGATATGTCCTTGAGGATCGGCTGGCCGGGCGCATAGCCGAAGGTGACATTTTGAAATTCAATCGAGCCGTCGCACTCGCCGGGATCGATGGCGTCGGGCTTGTCCTTAACTTCGACTTCGACGTCGAGCACTTCGAAGATGCGCTGCCCGGCGGCCATGGCCCGCTGCATCATGCTGTACTGGATGGTCAAGGAACGGATCGGATCGAAGAAGCGCTGCACATAGAAAACAAAGGCGACCATGACGCCGATGTCGAGGCTGTTGTCGAGCACCATGTCGCCGCCGATGATGACGACGATGGCCATAGCGCAGCCGGTCAGGGTGTCGACGATGGGGATCATTATATTAGACAGCTTCGAGGCGCTGAGATGGGCGTTGAGATTGTCGGTCGCCTTCTCGTCGAACAGGTCATAGTTGACTTCTTCACGGCCCATTTCCTGAACCGCGCGGATACCGTGGATGTTCTCGGCCAGAGCGCCGTTGGTGGTGGAGCTGGTCTCACGCGCCCAGAGAAACGACTTGCGGGCGTATGGCAGCCAGACAATGCGCACCAGGAATATTATCGGCACCACCGATAAGGTCATGACGCCAAGCTGGAAATCGAGAGTGAGCAGCACGACGATGATGCCCAGCAACAACACCAGGTCGCCGATCGCGAAGATCGAGGATTCAAGAAACTCCTGCAGAGCGTAGACATCACCCTGGAGGCGCGACATCAGCCGGCCGACCTCGGTCTTGTCCATAAACGACAGGGAAACAACCTGAAGATGGGCATACATTGCGCGACGCAAATCGAACAGCAAATGCTCGGCGACCCTGCCGACAATGGTTTCCTGGATATGATGGGCCACATAATTGACGATGACGACTGCGACAAACACCAGTGCCAGGCTGTCGAGCATGGCCCGCGCCGCGTCCTCGGCGGCCAACGCATCATCGATCACCGCGCGAATGATCAACGGGATCGAAAGCTGGGTGATGGTGAACACCAACACCGCGCCGACGGCACGATAAAGCGTTTTTTTGTAAGGCTTGAGATATTTGAGGAAACGCCGTGCCACCCATTTGTCGAAGACCCGGCCGAACAGCTCCTCGTCATAGGAAATCTGAGAGCCGACGACGGCAAGCGGCGGCTTGGCCGGAGTGGCGTTATCGCCGGCGGGCGGCGTCGATTGATTGTCGGCCATGGCTCAGTCTTCCGCCGGCCGGTCTGCTAACGGGCGGGTATCGGTGGGGCTCGACTGCAGGTCGTAGAGCTCGCGATAACGGCCGCCCAGAGCAATCAGATCGTCATGGCTGCCACGCTCGACGATACGGCCCTCGTCGAGGAAAACGATTTCGTCGGCATGCATCAGTGAACTGAGCCGGTGGGCAATGATGATTACCGCCCGCTCCTTGACGAGATCCTTGAGGGCGGCGCGGATGCGTTGTTCAGTGGCGGCGTCAACGGCGGCAGTGGAATCATCGAGGATCAACACCGCACTATCGAGCATAATGCTGCGGGCAATCGACAGGCGCTGGCGCTGGCCGCCGGAAAGCGAAACCCCACGCTCACCCACCAGAGTCTTGTAGCCCATTGGCAGCTGCTTGATATAGCCATGCAGTTGAGCCGCTGAAGCAGACCGTTGAATACTGCTGCGGCCCGCCCAGGGGTCACCGTAGGCCAGGTTGTGGTTGATGCTGGCGGTAAACAGGTAGGGCTGCTGATGAACGATGCTGACCGCATCGCGCAATGATTCCAGTGTAACCTCTCGAATGTCCTGGCCATCGATAGTGATGCGTCCACTGGTCACGTCGTAATAACGGCCCATGAGATGAGCGACCGTCGACTTGCCACTGCCCGGTGGCCCGACGATGCCAATGGTCTTACCCGGGCGCGCCTCCAGATTGATGCCGCTGAGGGTGCGTTGATCGTGGGTCCAGGCCGGATATTTGAAATCGACATTCTCAAACCGCAATACGCCGTCGGTGATGTTGAGTGGTTTGACGCCAGGCTTGTCTGCGACCGATGGTTCGAGATCGAGTACCGCGAACAAACGACCACCGCAGGTCGAGGCGCGGGCGATGGAATTGATCATCCAGCCGATCTGGCGCACCGGCATCTGCAGGATCGCCATGAAGGCGAGAAATTCGGCAAGCTGGCCCAGGGTGATTTCGCCGTCGATAACCTTGTGGCCGCCGATCCACAGGACCAATGTCATGGCAAGGAAGTAGACGAACGTCATCTGTGTGGTGTTGCGAACGAACAGGATGATGCGTTCGTGGGCGATATCGACGGCCTCTTGAGAGATGGCATCAAACCGGACCAGTTCGAAGGCCTGGGCGGCAAAGGCGCGAACCACGCGAATACCGCCAAGGTTCTCCTCCATAACCTTGGACAGCTCGGACAGTTTGTCCTGGAGCCGCAGCCAACTGGCGCGCAGCTTGATGCGGGCGATCGAGGCTCGAATACCAACGATGGGAACGAAACTGAGCGCCACCAACCCAAGGGTCGTGTCGATATCAATCAGAATTGTGGCCCCGCCGCCAATCAGGATGGTCAACAGGATCGAGCGCATGATGCCGGTGTCGACCCACAGGCGCACGCCCTCGATGTCGAGGATGCCGCGGGTCATGAGATCGCCGCTGTGGACCCGGTCGTGCCAGGAAAAGCTCAAGGTCTGAAGCTTGCGGTAATAATCGAGCCTGAGGTGATAGCCGATCAACTGGCCGACCGCTTCGCCCTGGTAGTTCTGCACCATGGTGCAGAGGCCCCGTAAAACACTGGCGCTTAAAAGCATCATGGCCGTATGGAACAGGGCGCTCCGAGCCGCGTCCATGGCATCGCCGTCGACAGCGCCAGTCAGAAGACTCTGGGCCTGATCGACGGCCTGACCGACATACTGAGGTACATAGAGCTGGAAACAGCCGGCCAGGATGGTGGCGCAGGCGGCCAGCGCCATACGCCAGTGGTGGCTGAAGGCGATGAGCGAGATACGCCACAAAACCCGGCTGTCGAGATTGGATACGTTGATCCGGTAATTCGGGTCGGCCTCGCTATCGAGGTGTGTCTGGCCACGGGGGCTGTTTGTTGTTGCCGTCGTCACCAGATGAACGTGCCCCCGTGAAACTTAGGCGCCAATTGAAAAGGAGTCGCATTGGCGCGGTCGCGGGTAGCCTATGCCGACAAACCGGGGGCGGCAAGGTTGTCGCGGCGTAGAGTGCTAACCCTTAAAGCCCGTAAATCCGCGCCGCGTTGTCGTAGACGATCTTGCGTTTGTCGGCGTCCGAAACGCCCTGGAAGGTGCGATCGATGACCGCCTGGCTGTGGGGGAAAGTGCCCTCGTCGTGGGGGTAATCGCTGCCCCATAGCAGGCAGTCGGCGCCGGTGAAGCCGATGTTGTTGAGAGCGATAGGATCGTCGCTGAAGGTCACCGCGCCCTGGCGCTGGAAGTACTCGCTGGGTTTGAGATCGAGCTTTGGCTTGATCCACATATGCTTCTTCTCGACCTGCTCGTCGAGCACATAGAGCAACCAGGCGAGCCATCCGGCGCCGCATTCGACAACCACGAATTTCATGTCGGGATAGCGCTGCAAGGCGCCCGAGGCGATCAGCAGGCACACCGGATTCATGCCTTCCACCATGCTCATGGCCATGTGGTTGAGCGCCCCGCCGATACCGGTCTCTTCGCCCCAGTCGGCGGGATAGCGGTCTTCGGCCTCGGTAAAGGCGTGCAAGCTGAGCACCATGGCGGAATCATTGATCGCCGACCACAGGCGGTCGTAGTCGGGCAGGTTGTAGGGCCGCTCGCGGACACTGATGGGCACCTTGATGGAGCGGTAGCCGAGCTTGGCGATGCGCTCGACCTCCTTGACCGCGAGATCGATATCGCGCACCGGCACAATGCCCACCGGGGTGAACAGTTTGCCGTGGGAGCCGAACAGGTCGATGCACCAATCGTTATAAGCCTGGGCCACGGCGAGCTGGTAGCCGGCGTCGTCGGAGTTGAACAGGGCCAGGGACGAGTTGGGATAGATGACCTCGGCGGTCACCCCGTCCCGCGCCAGATCTTTGAGCCGGCGGTCGATATTGCGGCCACCCTCGTCGTCATCGCGGAACTCGCGGCTTTCATCGTCCTCGTTGATGGCCGCGGCGGCGATGTCGAGGCGCCTGGGCCGTTTGCCGTCGACGATCATGTAGCGGCCACCGTCGCGCTCTTCCACATGGGGTGCCTTGTCGCGATACTTCGACGGAATCCACTCAGCGTAAAGCTCGGGCGGTTCCTGAACGTGCGAGTCGGCGGAGATCACTTGTGGCGCTGTCATCGGTTTCATTTCCTTGCTCGGTATAGCGTAACTCTGTTGTTGGCACCTTAGCTCTCGATCTATCCGAGATTCAAGGCGCGGCGGCGACCCTAGCAGCTTTACGCCCTGGAGGATTGTTCCTGACCATTGAGATTTAACGCCTGTGTTGCATCGACCGGTTGAGGTGGCAACCCATAGCGGACATTGGGGATTCTGCAATCTTGAAGAATTACGCGCAGCAGAGGACCCCGTGCTGGATGCCTAATCCTCAAATCCTGCTTTGCGCAGGGCGTCGTAGAGATGCTCGAAATCGGCTTCGTTCTGGTATTGCACGGCGCCGTGCCAGTAGTCCTCCCAGGCGGCGAGTTTGCGGCCGGGAAACACCGCCATGTCGTCCTCGGCGACGCGCAGAAACTCCTCCAGCAGTGCCTGCGCCTCGTCGAGCCGTCCGGCGCCGGCATAGCTCGCGGCCAGCCAGCCGCGTACTTCGTTGATCGGGTCTCTGATGATCCGGAGGGTCGCGATGGCCTCGTCGTAGCGTCGAGCGGAGAAGAATGCGATGCCCCTTAGCCAGTCCACCCAATCGGCCTGAAGCGGGTTGATACGCGCCGAAACGTTGTACTGAACCAGCGCCTCGTCGGCGCGACCGACCGCACTGAGGTACAGGCCGTACTGGCCCAACGAATTAGCATCGTTGGGATTGAGCTCGATCGCGCGTTCGAGCCAATATCGGGCATCGTCGAACTCGCGGCGAAACATATGGATTTCGCCTAGGGTGGCGTGCGCGGTACTGAAGGTCTCATCTAGCGCGACAGCCCTCTTGGCGTTCTTGAAAGCGGATGCCATGGCCGCATCGCGATTTTTGACCCATTGGGCCATCCAATCAAACAAACATACCAAGGCGAGGAGGTTGTCCATGCAAGGCATGCGCCAATGTCGGCATGCTGGATCTGAAAATTATGGCCCACCACGGCAACTTCGATGAGATGGAGGTCGGCCCGGTGAAGGACATCTCCGGCGCTGATGTCATTCTGGTTCACCGCATGGCCAAGACCGACGTACGCGAAGCCACCGGGGTTCGAAGCTATGCGCTGTTCAGCGACGCGGCGGTCGAGGCGATGGGGATCAAGGAGGCGCTTGTGCCTTACTCGCAGCCATTCGAGCATTTCGGCGAAGTTTCGATGCAAGTCTACGACCTGGCCAAAGCCTGGGAGAAGTTTCGAGCCAGTCAAGAACGTCATTTTTTGGAGGAAGAGGACGGTGTCTGGACCTACCGCCGCCATTTTGACATTCCGATCGCGGTCATCTGGGAGGCGTTGGTTGCACCGAATCTTAAACAACGCTGGATGCAGGGCATGCTGTCGGTGACTGTCGAGCGCCCCGAGGGCCGTATCGGCACCGGCTCGGGTTATCACTGCGCCCACGAGGCGGCGGATTTTCTCTACTGGGTTACCGACTGGGAACCCTTCGACTATTTTTCCACCCGCATCAACGACCCGGGGCGTGAAGGCATAAGCATGCCGGAGACCTATCATCTGGTAGCGACGGAGACCGGAACCGAGTTGCGCTATACAATCGGCCAGGCCCATGACGCCGACGGCAATCGTTCCGAAATTTCGGAGCAGGAGGCTGTCGGCTTCCTGTCAGGCTTCTGGCCACCTTGTTTCGATGCGATGGATGAGCTGATCAAGGCCGAAGATTAGGCGCTTGACGCAGGCGATCCGATACCTGATTGAGGAGAGTCCGTTGCGCCCTATCAACCCATTCCGTCAGTCGCGGCCGACAAGTAAACGCCAGCGACATTGCCTTCCGGGTGGACAATGTAGAGTAGTTTCGCCTTGCCGGTCGATTCGTAGTGCAATTGGGTGTCCTTGGGCAAAAATATGGTGTCGCCAGCGTTACCTTCGAAGACCTCGCCGTCGATGATGACCCGAAAATTACCTTCGAGGATGTAGAAAATCTCGTCGTAATTTATGAACCAGTCGGCGTCGATATCGTCGACCTCCAGGATGCCGAAGCCGAGACCACCACTCATCGGCTGGCGGACGATGCGCGCGAAGCGCGTCTTCACTGGATCTTGTCCGACGCGATCCTCGAAGACGACATCTTCGGCCTTGATGACTTTCGCTTTCCACATTTGACAGCTCCTCCGGTTCAACCCTTGTTGGCTTGGCGCCCGGCCCTTGGCGGGTCGACGAGCCGACGAGCCGACGAGCCGATTTTAATTTAGGCTTTCAGAGGGCAAGCCACAATGTTCGCTTGCGCCCCGGAACACTGCCGATTTATAGGCGACAAGGACACACACGGCAGTTGCTCGAAGGGACGTTGTCAAGTTAACTGATTAAAGACCGTCGACCGAAATTTCGCGTTGTATCCGGATAGCTTGACCAAGCCAAATCGATCAACATGTCCCTTAAGGACAATCAATAAAGATAGGAAAATTCATGTCAAAACCAATCGATATCCTGGGACATCTGTTTACCCCCGAGTCGATCAAAGAACATTTCATTGACGACCCCGAGGAGTCGGAGGTTTTTGACAGTGTCGGTCGCCTGGATTCGTTACGCGGATACACGGTTGATGAATTCCGCACCTATGCCGATGAGGCCGGCCTGGGCAAGGTTCATGTGGCGGCGTTTTATGGTTGGAGCTATCGCCAGCAACGCCCCTTTCTGCGCGTGACGCCCGAAGAAGTTTACGAAGTGACAAAACAGCTTCCCGGCCAGGTTTACGGCATGTTCGGGGTTAATCCTTTCGATGCCCTTGAAGGGGTGAAACAGCTTGAAAGGGCGGTCAAGGATTTTGGCTTTATCGCCATTCATGTCCATCCCCATGGTTTCGATCTCGGGCCGGAGCATGCCTTTTACTTCCCCTACTATGCGAAATGCGTCGAGCTCGGCATTCCCGCAGTGTTTTCCATGGGCCATACCCTGGACTTCATGCCGATTGAGAACGGACGGCCCACACGTCTCGACAAGATCGCGCTGTATTTTCCGGAGTTGACGATTGTTTGCACCCACACTGGCTGGCCCTGGGTGGAAGAAGCCATCGCCATGGCATCCAAACACCCCAATGTCTATCTCGGGACCTCGGCTTATTCGCCAAAGGTCTGGAAACCGGAGATGATCAAATTCATCAATAGCTGGGGCCAGGACAAGGTGCTCTGGGGGTCGGACTTCCCGTTGCTCAAACATCCCGAGGTCTTGGCGCAGCTTGACGCCCTGGATCTGCGCGAAGGCCCAAAGAAAAAGCTGCTTTGGGAAAACGCCCTGAAGGTATTCCCCTATGACCGCTGAAACAGCCCTTGAGGAGGTCGGGGCAGGGAGCCTGGATCATGGCCAAACGTGACGAGACGATAACGTCACATGCCCGTGTGGTCATCATTGGCGGCGGCATCTTTGGCGTCAGTTTGCTCTACCACCTTGCCAAGGAAGGCTGGAAAGACCTCGTCCTGATCGAAAAAGGAGAACTCAGCTCGGGCACCACCTGGCATGCTGCGGGGCAATGTCCGCATTTCATCGGTGATCTCAACATGGCAAGGATTCACGACTATGGAATCCGGCTGTATAAGAGTCTCGAGGAAGAGACCGGACAATCGACCGGATGGCATACCAGCGGCGGTGTTCGCCTGGCGCGCCACGAAGAGGAGTTGAACTGGCACAGGCACGTCGCCGGAATCTCAAAGCAGGCCGGCATCGAGACCCACGTGGTCGGCCTTGATGAGATCCGAGAGCTTCATCCGTTTTTAGAATTGCACGATGTTGTCGGCGGCACCTATACGCCACATGATGGCTACGCCGATCCCACCAGCGCCACCAGCGCCATGGCAATCAGCGCTCGAAACAACGGCGCGAAAATTTATTGCAACAATCTGGTGACGGGGATCGAGCGTGATGGCGAAGACTGGCGGGTTATCTTGGAGAAGGGCGACGTCCGTTGCGAACATCTCGTGCTTGCTACCGGGTTCTTTTCCGATCAGGTGGGGCGCTGGTTAGGGCTTCGATTGCCTCTGGTTAATGTTGTTCACCAATATCTAATTACCGATCCGGTGCCCGAGCTGGCCGGCCGGGACCGTGAGCTGCCTGTGGTTCGTGACCCGGGATCATGCTCATACATGCGCCAGGAGCAACAGGGCCTGCTCGGCGGGCCGTACGAGAACCGAGGCCTGGAAACCGCCTATGACGATGGCGTCCCCTGGTCATTTGATCAGCAATTGCTGCCGCCCGATTTGGAGCGCATATCACCCTGGCTGGAATTGATGATGAAACGAATGCCGTTGTTTGAAACGGTTGGCGTCCGCCAGGTAATTTCCGGTTTCATCGCCCACGCACCCGATCTCTCGCCATTGGTTGGGCCCATTGCGGGCCACCGCAATCTATGGCTCGCGGCCGGGTCCGCAATTGGAATTTCCCAGGGGCCGGGCGTCGGCAAGTATCTCGCGCAATGGATGGTCCATGGGGCGGCGGAAATAAGCATGCTGTCGATTGATCCACGGCGTTTTGGCGATGTTCACACGGACGGTTGGGTCAAGCGCCGGACTGTCGAGATGTCGCAACAGCTCTTTGACCTGCATCCCCCTGGTTTCGAGTTTTCCGAAGGCCGGCCCCTGCGCCTGTCGCCGATCCACTACAGGCTGGCGGGGAGGGGGGCAGTATTCGGCGAGAGCATGGGTTGGGAGCGGCCAAAGTGGTTTGCCCCACCCGGCGTTGAAGAAGCGCACAGCTTTCGTCGAGGCAACGCGTTTGACACGGTGGCGGAAGAGTGCCGCGCCGTACGCGAGCGGGTAGGGCTGTTGGATTTAACCAGTTTTACCAAGCTGGAAGTCACGGGACCGGATGCCCATGGGTTGCTTGACCGTGTCTTTGCAAATCGCATCCCTAGCAAGGACGGCGGCATTACGCTTTGCCATCTGCTGGCCGAAAATGCTGTGGTCGAAGCCGAGATTACGGTCACGCGCTTATCCGCTGAGTCTTATTTCCTGTTGTCGGCCGGATCAATGCAGCTGCGGGACTACGATCAGTTAAGCAAGGCCCGCACGGACAATGAAAAGCTGGAGATTGCGGATGTGACGGAATCGTTCGGATGTCTGCTTGTAACCGGCCCGAAGTCCCGCGATCTTCTGCAAACCCTGACCGATGCGGATTTGTCGAATGCCGGTTTCCGGTGGATGACGGCCGGACAGATCGATATTGCAGGAGCCTCTGTCAGGGCCTTGCGTGTCTCCTACGCCGGCGAGCTGGGTTGGGAGCTGTATCCAACCTGCGGCCATATGCCGGCGGTCTATGATGCTTTGGCGGAAGCCGGGGAGGCGTTCGGCCTGGCGGACTTCGGCATGTATGCGCTCAACAGCCTGCGCATGGAAAAAGCCTATCGCGGGTTTGGCTCCGAGCTTTCCAACGAGCTGTCGCTGATCGAAGCCGACATGGAGCGCTTCGCGGCCCTGGACAAGGGCGACTTCATCGGACGGGCGGCCCTGCTAAAGCGCAAGCAGGAGGCTATTCAATGGAAACTGGCGTACCTGGCGCTCGGCGCCGATCATCTCGATGTCATGGGCTCCGAAGCGATTTATGCCCAAGGCCGGATCGTCGGCGTGGTGACATCCGGCGGGTTCGGTCACGCGGTTGGCAAGAACCTGGCTTTTGCCTATGTAGAGCCTGAATTCGCCGATGGCGCCGCCGCGCTCGAGATTGAAATGCTCGGCGAGCGCTACAGCGCGACTGTTCTCAAGGCGCCGAGCTATGACCCCATGAACGAACGGTTGCGGGCCTAGCCCCCCTACACCATGGTCAGCCCGCCGCTGACGCTCAGTGCCTGGCCGGTGATGTAATCGGAATCGGGCCCGGCGAGGAAGCTGATCGCCGCCGCCATGTCTTCGGGCTGGCCGAGGCGGCGGAACGGAATGATGCGTGTCATGCGGGCGACGATGTCGGGGTTGGCCTCGATCTCCTCTTGCAACAAGGGCGTGTCGGTCGGGCCGGGGCAGACCGCGTTGACGTTGACGTTGTAGCGCGCGTTCTCCCTGGCCAGGCTCTTGCTGAACGAGATCAGCCCGCCCTTCATGGCCGAATAGACCGCCTCGGTGCTGGTGCCGACGCGCCCGGCGTCGGACGAGACATTGACGATTTTGCCGCTGTTGGCCTCGATCATGCCGTTCAGCACCGGGTGGGTGACGTAGAGGATGGAGAAGAAGTTGATCGACATGATCTTGCGCCAGTAGTCGGATTTCTCCTCATGGAAGCGCGTGGTGCCGCTCCAGCCGATCAGGTTCACCAGAACATCGATGGTGCCCATCTCATCCTGCACCTTGGCCACCATGGCGTGGGTGGCGGCCTCGTCGGTCAGATCGCAGAGGTAGCCCGTGGCCTCAGTCGTTGCCGTGGCGATTGCCTGGTTCAGGCCGCTCTCGTTGATGTCGGTGCCTGCGACGCGAAAGCCATCGCTTGACAGCCGCTCCACTGTCGCTTGCCCCATGCCGCCGCCCGCGCCGGTGATCAATACCAATTTACCTTCAGCCATCGTCGTTCTCCTGATTTCAAATTACTGTTAAAGATCATATCATCCGGGATCGGGATAATCGAAAGACAATCCCGTTATTTTTAACTGTCGGCACTAAAATCGCCTGCTGGGTGGCGGACGGCGGCGAGTGCTGAAGGGAGCTTTCATGACCGACCATGCCCTGAGCGGAATAACCATCGGCAAGCGTATCGAATTCGAAAAGACGGTCACGGCCGGCGATATCGAACGTTTCGCCGAGTTGACCGGCGATTTCGACCCGTTGCACACCGATGAGGAATTTTGCAAGACAACCCCCTATGGCACACGCATCGCCCATGGCGCGCTGATCATCGGCTATATGTCGGCCGCGGCCTCCAAGATGACCGGGAGCATGGACCGAGCCGTAGCCTCGCTGGGCTACGACCGCATCCGCCTGGTCGCCCCGGTGTTCATCGGCGACAGGGTGACCACCGCATATGAGGTCATCTCCACCGATCCCGAGCGTAACCGCGCCACCGCCAAAATCACCGTGACCAACCAGCACGGCAAAACCGTCGCCGTCGCCGAACACATCATGAAGGTGCTGTAGCGGTCCCGTGTATTCGTGAAGATGTTTTGGTTGGCGTGGGCCTTCGGTGCCGTTGACAGCTTAACGCTGAATGTTAGACTCCCCACGCTGCTCAACTCGAGTGGGAAGGAGGGCTATGTGATGATAAATTACTATCAACAACGAACGCGTGGCCCTGTATTGGCCCTGCATCAATTGATGTTGCAGGGCTGACCAAGGCGAAACACCACTAACGACGTTTCCTTGATTGGTCTGGCCTGTCCGTGCCGTCGCACAGAACTTGTCCACGATGGCTAGCAGATACCACGCTCCGACAATATTTCCGGAGCTCGTTCAGTCGAGACCAACATGACAATCCTTTCTCTGAAAGACGCAGGCTTTATTGCGCACGACCATCTCTTCCAGAACCTGACCCTTATGGGCATTGATCAAGCCTGGCATGACGATCATGTCAGTGGCGTCAATGACATGCGTATCTTGAGCGTCAAGTTCCGGGCGAATGGCGGAAATATTTTCTCCGTCAATCAGCAAATCGCAGTTTTTAAGGACCCCGAGCGTGCGGTCCACCGTGACAATAGTGGCGTTCCTCAAGACTGTCCTTGCCATTACCTATTCCTTTCGCGCCCGGCGGGTAAGCGTGGCTGGACCTCGTCAGTGTAGCGGGTGAAAGCGGCTTGCAGGGTCATAAAATATCGGCCTCGGCTTGACGGAACATTGTTGTTCGTGCTCACTAACCGCAAGGGGCGCAGGCAGGGAGGACGCGGCTTTGAGCATCTATGACACTCGTTTCGAGACGGCGGACAGAGACGTGATTCTCGCCTATCAACTCGAACGGATCAAGACGTTGATCGAGAAGACCTGGGCAACTAACGACTTCTACCGCAGTCATTGGAGCTGCTCCTCCGTCGACATCGAAAAGATCAATTCCCTGGAAGCGTTCTCGGACATGATCCCGGTGGTCGAGAAGAAGGATTTCATCACCGATCAGGATAACGACCCGCCGTTTGGCCGCCGCCACGCCCACCTGCTGTCCCTCGGCGTGCCCTACACGATCTTCATTACCGGCGGCACCACCGGCCAGGGGGTCGAGGTCCACCTGCAAAGCAACGACGACATTAAGGGCATGGAGGAAATCTACCGCTACCAGTTCACCTGGGCGGGGATTGAGCCGGGGACCCATACCTTCCTCATGCTTCCCATGACCATGATGGGCGGCGGGCGTATCGAATACATCGGCGCCGTAGCCTATGGCCTGTCGGTCAGCACCGTGGGCAACTACGACGCGGCGCGCAAACTGGAACTGCTGCAGCGCTTCCGGCCCAAAGCGATTATCGCCAACACGTCGTATTTCGGTCACCTGGCGGCAGTCAGCGGCGAACAGCCGCCGCTCGACGGCCTGACCCATCTGTTTACGGGCGGCGAAGGTTCGGGTCATGCCTATCTCGAGCGCATCGAGCAACAATGGCAGGCGACCATATCCGACCACTACGGCAACACCCAGATGGGCAACGACCATATGTTCACCTGCGAGCACGGCATCGGCCCGGGCAGCCGCCCCGGTCTGCTGCACAATGTCGAGCCCCTGGTCTATTTCGAGGTGATCGATCCGGATACCGGCCGCCACGTCAGGGACGGTGAGATGGGCGAGTTGATCCTGACCAATCTCTACCGCCTGGATGGGCCGGCCATCCGCTGCCGGGTCAACGACCGCGCGGTCTATCATGAAGGCCGCTACTGCCCCTGCGGGCGCTCCTTTGCCGGGGTCGAAGTGGCCACGATCAGCCGCGGCGACGATATGAAGAAGGTGAAGAACGTCAATATCTGGCCCCAGGCGGTAGAGAATGTCCTGTTCGCCGAACCCGAAGTAGATGACTTCGAAATTCTGCTCGCCTCCAGTGCCCAGGAGGCCGACACCGCCACCGCCCGGATCATGCCCCGCGAGGCCCTGGAAGAAGGCGACGAACAAGCGCTTGCAGACCGCCTCGGCAAGGCCCTGCAGAAACGTGTCGGCATTCGCTTCGTTGTCGAGATCATCCCGCCCGGCAGCCTGGCGCGAGGCGACCTCAAGGTCCGGCGCTGGAAAGACGAGCGGCTTCACAGCGTTTAAATGAGGAGCGCCCCATGACGGACCAACCGGTCGCCATCGTCACTGCCGCCGGCCAGGGCATGGGCGAAGCCTGCGCCCGCGAACTGGCAGAACGGGGTTATTCCCTGGCTCTGATGTCGCCCTCGAGCGCCAGCACGAAGCTGGCTGCGGAACTCGGCGGCATAGGCCTCGACGGCTCGGTGACGGAGACCGCCGATCTTGAAAAACTTGTAACCATGACCCTGGACAAATACGGGCGCATCGATGCGGTGGTCAACAACACCGGCCACGCGCCATGGTCCCTGCGCGCCTCGGGACCGGGCTTCGACCCGGATGTGGAGGCACCGCTGCTCGATATTCCCGACGCCGACTGGCACAACGGGCTCGACCTGCTGGTGCTCAACGTGGTGCGCATGTGCAGGCTGGTGACCCCGGTGATGATCGAGCAGGGCGGCGGCGCCCTGGTCAATATATCGAGCTTTGGGGCGTTGGAGCCGCGTTTGATTTTCCCCCTGTCGTCTTCTCTGCGCCTCGCTTTGTCCGGCTTCACCAAGCTCTATGCCGACCAGAACGGCAAACACGGCATCCGCATGAACAATGTGTTGCCCGGCTTCATGGAGAACTGGCCGATGGACGATCCGGTGCGCCGCACTATTCCGCTGGCGCGCGCAGGCTGCATGGCCGAGGTCGCCAAGACCGTCGCCTTCCTGCTGTCCGATGACGCGGGCTATGTCACCGGCCAGAACATCCTGGTTGACGGCGGCGTCAACCGCGGCCTCTGATAAGCTCGCCATGATCGACAAATCCCTTCGTGATCAAATGCTGTCTAGCATCGATAGGCTGTGCCGCGAGCGTATTGCGCCGCGCGCCGCCGAGATCGACGAGACAGACGAATTCCCCCGCGACCTCTACGCCGCCGCCGCCGAGCTCGGCGTGTTCGGCCTGTGGATCCCGGAAGACTACGGCGGTATCGGCCCCGACATGGTGACACCGCTGCTGATCTCGGAACGCATTGCCCGCGACAGCGCCTCGTTCTCGCTCAGCTTCTCTAACTGCGGCGACGCCGTCACGCCCATCGTCATCGCCGGCTCGGAGGCGGTGAAGAGCGAATACCTGCCGTCTATCGCCAGCGGCGAAATGATCCCGGTGTTCGCGCTCACCGAGCCCGGCTCGGGCTCCGACGCCGCCTCGATCGTCACAGGTGCCGAACGCGACGGCGACAGCTACGTCATCAATGGCCGCAAGATGTGGATCACTAACGG
>Ga0066376_10003254_pt1 | contig 14709 bp, 12 predicted proteins | sample Knorr_S15_td_Bot_FD_77009 | JGI IMG/M metagenome (GOLD analysis project Ga0066376, IMG submission 77009) | Marine microbial communities from Southern Atlantic Ocean transect - Knorr_S15_td_Bottom_ad_5009_LV_A | ecosystem: Environmental > Aquatic > Marine > Oceanic | place: Southern Atlantic... | reverse complement strand
GCCATCAACCTCTTCGGCACCAAGACGGTGCTGCTGATCGCCGTGACGGGCTTCCTGGTGGGCCGACCCGAGTGGCTCGATCTCGCCCTCGTCTACGCATTGATCAATTTCGTGGCGATGATCGCGCTGCTCAAATTCGTCCGGTTCGGGAGCCTGGGCCACGACGATCTCGAGGCGGAACGCTGATGGGAGCCATCGACGTCCTCTCGTGGATCGCCCTCTTCGGGGGCGCGTTTTTCTCCATTCTTGGCGCCGTCGGGCTCTTGCGCATGCCGGACTTCTGGACCCGCTGCCACGCGGCGGGCGTGACCGACACCCTCGGCGCCGGGCTGATCCTGCTGGGCCTCTTCTTCCAGGCGGAGACGGCGCTGGTGGCGATCAAGCTTGCGATGATTCTCGGGTTCCTGCTCATCGCGGGGCCCACCGCGGGGCATGCGCTCTACCGCGCGGCGCACGCCCACGGCGTGCCCTTCGGTCCCGAGACCGAAGTCCTTGCCGCAAACCCGGCCACCGCTTCGCCCGGAAGCCTCGAGGGCGAGCATGGCTCCGATTGAACTCCTGCTCTTCGGCTTCCTGATTGCGGTGGCGCTGCTCGTCGCGAGGCTGCGCGACCTGCTCGCAGCCGCACTGCTCCTCGGCATTTTCAGCCTGCTCTGCGCCGGCCTCTTCGTCTTGAACGACGCGGTCGACGTGGCCTTCACTGAGGCGGCCGTGGGAGCCGGCGTCTCGACGATCCTGCTGCTCGGAACCCTGTCACTCACGCGACGCGAAGAAAAATCACAACCGACGCGCTGGGCGCCGCTCGTGGTGGTCTTGGTGACCGGCGGCGCCCTCGCCCTCGGGATCCTCGACATGCCGGCCTACGGCGACCCCACGGCACCGATCCACCAGCACCTCGCGCCGGACTACATCGCCGGCACGGCGGCCGAATTCGGCATCCCCAACGTGGTCACGGCCATTCTGGCCAGCTATCGCGGCTTTGACACCCTGGGCGAAACCGCGGTGATCGTCACCGCGGCGATCGGCATCCTGGCTCTGCTCGCCAGCGGGCGTCGCTGGAAAGGGGGGGCGCCGTGAAGATCGAGCCCGTGGGCATGCGCGAGAAGAAGATCCTGCGGGTCGTTGCGCGCCTCTTCATTCCCTTCATCCTGCTCTTTGCTCTCTACGTCCAATTCCACGGCGACTACGGGCCCGGGGGCGGCTTCCAGGCGGGGGTGATCTTCGCCGCGGGCTTCGTGCTCTACGGGCTGATCTTCGGACTGCCGACGCTCCAGCGCGTGGTGCCCTTTATCGTGGTGGAGGCGAGCGTCGCCATCGGCCTGCTGCTCTACGCGGGTGTCGGTGTGGCCACTGTCCTTCTCGGCGGGGCGTTCCTCGACTACCGGGTGCTCGACGCCCACGACGCAACCCAGGGCCTCCACCTCGGAATCCTGCTCGTCGAATTCGGTGTCGGACTCGCGGTCGCGGGCGCGATGCTCGTGATCTTCTACGCCTTCGCGGGACGCAGGAGCGACTGATGGCGCTCCTCGAGCTGGGCCAGTACGGCTTCGTGATCGTCCTCTTGATGATCGGCCTCTACGTCCTCATTGCACGGGACAACCTGGTCAAGAAGATGATGGGCCTCGGCATCTTCCAGGCCGCGATCATCCTGCTCTACATCTCGATGGCGAAGGTGCGCGGTGGCACCGCCCCGATCCTGATCGAGGGGGGCGGGGACGTCGTCTATTCCAACCCGCTTCCCCACGTGCTGATGCTGACTGCGATCGTCGTCGCAGTGGCCACCACCGGGCTCGGCCTGGCGATCATCGTCCGCATCTTCGAAAGCTACGGAACCATCGAGGAAAGCGAGCTGCGCGAACTCGACCGCTCATCCGACAAGGCCGACCGAGGCGCGCGGTGAGCGAGCACCTGCCCGCGCTCCAGGTCGTCTTGCCCCTCGTCTCGGCGGCGCTCTGCCTGGTGCTGCGCCGGGCCTTCGTGGTACGGGTTTTTGCGACCGCCGTTGCCTGGGCCTGCTTCGCCATCGCGCTCGCGCTGCTGGCACGGGTCGAGGCCGGGGGCCCGATCTCCTACGCCCTCGGCGGCTGGGCGCCGCCGCTCGGGATCGAGTATCGCGTCGACTCCCTGAACGCGTACGTGCTGGTGATCGTCACGGCGATCGCCGCCGCGGTCTTCCCCTTTCCCCTGCGCGGCCGTGAGGTGCGGATCCCGCGATCCCGGCACTTCCTCTTCTACGCGAGCCTGTTGCTGGCGCTCACCGGGCTTCTCGGGATCGCGATCACCGGCGATCTCTTCAACGTCTTTGTCTTCCTCGAGATCTCGTCGCTGGCCGCCTATACGCTGGTCAGCCTGGGGCGCGACCGGCGCGCCCTCTCGGCGGCCTTCTCGTACCTGGTGATGGGCAGCCTGGGCGCCGGCTTCATCCTGATCGGAATTGGCCTCGCCTACCAGATGACCGGGACGCTCAACATGGCGGACCTGGCAGTGCGCCTCGACCCCGTGCGAGACACGCGCACGGTGTGGATGGCCTTCGCCTTCCTGATCGTCGGTACCGGCATCAAGCTCGCCGTCTTCCCGCTGCACCAATGGCTCCCCAATGCCTACACCTACGCGCCGTCGCTGGTGGCCGGGTTCTTGTCAGCGACCGCGACGAAGGTCGCGTTCTACTTCCTGGCCCGCCTGGTGTTCACCGTGTTCGGGGTGGCCTTTGCCTTCGAATCGATGGGCCTCGGTGCGGTACTGCTGCCGGCGTCGGTAGCCGCGCTCTTCGTGGGCTCCATCGCAGCGGCCTACCAGACCGACCTGAAGCGTCTCCTGGCCTACTCGAGCATCGCCCAGATTGGCTACATGACCCTGGGGCTGGCCCTCCTCGAGGAACGCGCCCTCACAGGGAGCCTGCTCCACCTCTTCAACCACGCTCTCATCAAGGGCGGGCTGTTTCTCGCTGCCGGGTGCGTGGTCTTCCGGCTCCGCTCGTCTGCGCTCGCCGACATGCGCGGCCTTGCGCGCCGCATGCCCCTCACCGCCATGGCCATCGTGGTGGGCGGATTGGGCCTGGTCGGCGTTCCCGGCACCGCGGGTTTCGTCAGCAAGTGGTACCTGGTCGGGGGCGCCCTCGAGGGCGGCCACCTGCTGGTCGCCTTCCTGTTGCTGGCGAGTTCGCTGGTGGCCGCCATCTACGTCTGGAAGGTCGTCGAAGTGATGATCGCGCGCGACGGGCCCGAGCCCGAGGTGCGCTGCGAAGCCCCGGCGTCGATGTGGGTCCCCACCTGGGCGCTGATCGGCGCGTCGCTCTACTTCGGCCTTCAGCCGCAGTGGAGCATCGGCATTGCGAGCCAGGCGGCCCGATCGCTGCTGGCGGGCGCGCCGTGATGCCGACCGATCCGAACATCGCCCTCGCGGTCGGGCTGCCGCTGGCGGGGGCGCTCGCGATTGCCTCCACCGGCCGCTGGCCGAACCTGCGCGAGACCCTCATGCTGGTGACGGCGCTCGCCACCTTCGGGGTGGTTCTCGGGTTCCTCGACCCGGTGCTCGCGGGCGAACGCCCCGGCTTTACGCTCTTCGAGGTCTTCCCCGGAATTCCGCTGGCCTTCCAGATCGAGCCCCTCGGCATGCTCTACGCGTTGGTGGCCTCGGGGCTGTGGATCCCCACGGCGCTCTACTCGATCGGCTACTGCCGGGAGCACGGCGAAAAACACCAGACCCGCTTCTACGCCTGCTTCGCCGTCGCCATCTTCGCGGCGCTGGGGATCGCCTTCTCGCGCAATCTCCTGACGCTCTTTTTCTTCTACGAGATCCTGACCTTCTCGACCTACCCGCTCGTCACCCACAGCGGCAGCGACGCCGCCCGGCGTGCCGGACGCACCTACCTCGGAATCTTGCTCTCCACATCAGTGGGCTTCCTGCTGCTCGCGATTCTCATCACCTGGCAACTCACCAACACCGTCGAGTTTCAGCCCGGCGGCATTCTCGCCGGACGCGCCGATGGCCCCGTCGCCATGGGCCTGCTCGCGCTCTACGTCTTTGGCGCGGGAAAGGCCGCGCTGATGCCCTTCCACCGCTGGCTGCCCGCGGCGATGGTGGCACCGACCCCGGTGAGCGCCCTGCTGCACGCGGTCGCCGTCGTAAAGGCCGGAGTCTTCACGATCCTGAAGGTCGTGGTCTACATCTTCGGCATCGACTTCCTGGCCGAAACCGGCGCTTCGGTCTGGCTGCGCTACGTCGCCGCGTTTACGCTGCTTGCGGCGTCGATCATCGCGCTCTCGAAAGACAACCTGAAGGCGCGCCTCGCGTACTCTACGGTCAGCCAACTCGCCTACATCGTTCTCGGGGCGGCACTCGCCACGGGCGCGGGCGTCATCGGCGGCGGCATGCACATCGCGATGCACGCCATGGGGAAGATCACGCTCTTCTTCTGCGCCGGAGCGATCCTGGTGGCGGCGCACAAGACGAAGGTGAGCGAACTCGACGGCATCGGCCGCGCCATGCCCTTCACCATGGGCGCCTTTGCGCTCGGCTCGATGAGCATCATCGGGTTGCCGCCCATGGGCGGCGCCTGGAGTAAAACGCTGCTGGCACTGGGCGCCGCCGAGGGCCACGACGTGATCTTCGTCGGCGTGCTGATGTTGAGTTCGCTGCTCAGTCTGGGCTACCTCGCGCCGATCGTCGGCCGAGCCTTCCTCTTTCCACAGCCCCACCCGGCAGCCCACCCGGGCGAGTCGGCCACCCCGGAGCCATCGGGGTCCCGCCTGCGCGAGGCCCCCCTGCTCTGTGTGGTACCGCTCTGCGCCACCGCAATCGGCTGCGTCGTTCTCTTTTTCTCCGCCGAAGCGATCTACGATCTGCTTCGTGCGATCCACCCGGGACCCTGAAATGCCCCACGACGACTCGCAGAAAACGCCTTCCAGGCACTGGCTCGAGCGCCCCGGCAGCGTCAACAAACTGATCCGTGGTTTGGCGGTCTTCTGCGCGGTGCTGCTGGTCGCCGACTTCTTCTACGAGAAGTTGACCCACTACGCATGGGAACAGGCGCCCGCGTTCTACGCGGTCTTCGGCTTCGTCTCCTGCGTCTTCCTCGTCATTGCCGCCAAGGGCCTGCGCCGGCTGCTGATGCGCGACGAGGATTACTATGACTGAGTGGCTGCCGCCGGGCTTCGTACTGATCCTCGGCGCGCTCTTCGTGCCGTTCCTGCGCGGGCATACCCGCAAGGTCTGGCTGCTGCTCCTCCCGGTGCTGGGCTTACTCCAGATCTGGGGCCTCCCCAACGGCTACGAGTGGAACCTCACGCTCTTCGGTTTCGACCTGCAACTGGTTCGCGTCGACGCCCTCTCCCGGATTTTCGGCACCGTCTTCTACCTCGCTGCGTTCCTTGGCTTGATCTTCGCGCTCCACGTCGAAGACGACCTCGAGGTGGTTTCTGCGTTGATGTACGCGGGCGCGGCCATCGCGGCGGTCTTTGTCGGTGACCTGATCTCGCTCTTCGTCTTCTGGGAACTCACTGCGGTCACTTCGCTGTTCCTGATCTGGGCCCGCAGAACCGAGCGCGCCTATCGCGCCGGGCTCCGCTACCTGATCGTCCAGGTCACCTCCGGCGTGCTGCTGCTCGCCGGGACACTGATCCATTACGCCGACACGGGCTCACTCGCCTTCGGCTCGCTCGGGCTCGTGAGCCTCGGCACCGGACTGATCTTCGTGGGCTTCGGCATCAAGGCCGCCTTCCCGCTGCTCCACGCCTGGCTCGAGGACGCCTACCCCGAGGCCACGGTCACCGGGACCGTCTTCCTCTCGGCCTTCACCACGAAGCTCGCGATCTACGCCCTGGCCCGAAGCTTTGCCGGCACCGAGATCCTCGTTCCGATCGGCGCACTGATGACCGTCTTCCCGATCTTCTACGCGGTGATCGAGAACGACTTGCGGCGCGTGCTCGCCTACAGCCTGAACAACCAACTCGGCTTCATGGTCGTCGGCATCGGCATCGGCACCGAGATGGCGCTCAACGGCACGGTCGCCCACGCCTTCGCTCACATCCTCTACAAGGCGCTGCTCTTCATGTCGATGGGCGCAGTGCTCTTCCGTGCCGGTACGATAAAGGGATCGGAACTCGGCGGGCTCTACAAGTCGATGCCCTGGACCGCGGCCTTCTGCATCGTCGGTGCGGCTTCGATCTCGGCCTTTCCACTCTTCAGCGGCTTCATCTCGAAGTCGCTGATCCTCGCCGCGACCGCCGACAATCACTACACGCTGACCTTCCTCGTCCTGCTTTTCGCCTCGGCGGGCGTCTTCCACCACGCGGGAATCAAGGTTCCCTACTTCGCGTTCTTCGCGCACGATTCAGGGATCCGCTGCGAGGAGGCTCCCCTGAACATGCGCATCGCCATGGGGATCGCGGCCGCACTCTGCATCGGCCTCGGCCTCTGGCCCGGGCTCCTCTACTCCCTGTTGCCCTTCCCGGTCAATTTTGATCCGTACACCACCACTCACGTCGTCACGCAATTGCAACTGCTCTTCTTCGCGGCCGCGGCTTTCGTCTTCCTGCAGAAAACCGGAATCTACCCCCCCGAACTCGCCTCGATAAACCTCGACGTCGATTGGCTCTATCGCCGGGCAGGGCCGCGGCTCGTGGCGGCCATCGGTGCGACCTGGGCCCGTACCCGCGAGGCCCTGGCCCACTCGGCCGGCCGCCACTTCGAGGCCGCCGCGGCGCAACTGCGCGCGCTGCACGCCCCACCGGGGGTCCTCGGCGAGCCCTGGTCGACAAGCCAGGCCACGCTCTGGGTGGCCCTCGCTCTCGTCGCCTGCCTTGCCGTGGCATACTGGTAAACGAGCACTCGCGATCCCGCTTCGGAGCCCCGGCCTACTGGAGCTCCTGGAAGACCCCGAGTGTCATGACGGCCTGCGCGACCTGCCCGGCCCCCACGAGCCCGACCGCCGCCACCAGAAGCGTCCGCCCCGCAAGCGCTCGTAGCCTCCGAAATCGGTCGCCATGCGTCCGCTTCCGGTGCATCATCGTGCCACCGCGCCCTCGGGAACGCTGACTCGGTGTACGGCTAACCCGCGAGTTGTCTCTCGATGCCGAAGGCGGGGCATTTCTGTGCGGCGGGGGGTACGTCGGCGTAGGCCAGCGGCTCTGCGATCTCGGCCTTCGTGGGGCCGATGCGCTCGGCCAGCGGGCGCAGCGCTTCGAGGTCGAAGCCGTAGAGGCGTGCGGCGTTTCCGCCGACCATGGCCTCGATCTCGGCCTCGGGCACCCCCGCGAAGCTGAGCCGCAGGTGCTCACGCGTGTAGGGGTAGCTGCCCTCGACGTGTGGGTAGTCCGTGCCCCACATGATGCGCTCGATCCCAATCTCGGAACGCATCGCGCACTCGGTGGGAGGCATGAAACTGGCCCCAACGTGGCACTGCCGCGCAAAATACTCCGAGGGCGAAAGCGAGAGCTTCGCCACGGTAGGCGCGCCAAAAATGTACTCCGAGCATTGGTCGTTCGACTTCATGCGGGTGTAGAAGGTATCGAGTTGCGCGAGCACCCCCGGCACCCAGGCCGCGCCGGTTTCGGTGAGAACGAATTGCAGCTGCGGGTGCCGCTCGAAAACGCCGCTGAACATCAGGTGCCAAAGCGCGCGGTGCGCCCACCAGGTGACTTCCAGCATGTACATGGCGAGCGATTCGGGGAGGTACATCCCGAAGTCCGGAGTCGCCCCCCCGCTGTGATGGTTGAGCGGCATGCCAAGCTCTTCGCAGACCGCGAAAATCGGCTCGTAGCACGGCGCGTAGAGCGGCTCGATCCCTGAACCGGGCGGGGCACCGGGCAGTAGAACCCCGCCGTGCAGACCGTTCTCCCGGGCCCAGCGGATCTCCCGAACCGACTCCTCGACCAGCGGCAGAAAGATCTGGACGATCCCCGCTCGACGGCCCGGCAGCTCCTTGCAGAAATCCGCCAGCCAGCGGTTGTGCGCCTGGATCCCAGCCCAGCGACGCTCGGCTTGACCGCCGGTTTCGGGCTCTCCGAACTCGCTCATCATGCTCGGCGCAAACGGCGGAGACGTATTCGGAAAGATGACTTCGGCCACGACGCCGTCGGCCTCGGTCTCACGCTGCCGACGCGCGGAGCTCCAGTTGCGGTCGCCCACCACGTCGGGGTCGCCATCGACACCGATGCTCCGGTCGCCCATCACCTGCCTCAAGCCCTTCGCGACCTGCTCGGAATAGCGCAGCCATTCCTCGAAATCGCCCTGCCACTTTTTCTCGACGTAAGGCCGATAACCCTCGGGGCTCGAGCCAGCGTGGGTATCGGCGGTGATCAGCAGGTAGTGATCGAGGCCCGCAAGCGCTGTGATCGAATTCGACATGACTCTTCTCCCGGGCGGGTTCCCAGTGTGACCCAGCTACCGGCCGGAAGCCCGTCCCCGGTGGCGGGAGCGCATCCGCCCTCAGCCCGACGCGGAGGCCTTGATGGCGGCTTCGGCCCGCGCGCGCTGAAAGGTGATGCAGGTCGAATCCGCCGGGATCTCCTCGAGCGGCTCCGCCACGAGCTCCTTTGTGATCGCGACGGCGTCTGCGATCGGGCGCAGGGCCTCGAGGTCAAAGCCGTAGAGCGCCGCCGCGTTCTCGCCGAGCATCATCCGCACCTCGTGTTCGTCCACGTCGCTGAAGGCGAAACGCATGTTCTCGCGCGAATGCGGGTAGCAGCCCTCGTAATGCGGGTAATCGTTGCCCCAGAGCACGCGATCGACACCGACCACCTTACGCCCCGCGATGTCGCGAGGGGAAGGGAAACTGGCACCGTACCAGCAGTTGCGCTTCGCGTAGAAGCTCGGCAGCTCCTTCAAGGCCGGGTCCAACGTCGTATCGATCTCGCCGATGGCGCCCGCCTTCCAGGCCAGGTACATGCCGTCCATCTGGCGCATCAGGCCCGGCGCAAAGGCGCAGCCCGACTCCGTGAGAATGAAGCGCAGCTTCGGGAAGCGTTCGAAGACCCCTCCCATGATCAGGTGCGTGATCCCGCGCTGTACGAAGAAGGTCATTTCCATTGCCCAGAGCGCTTTTCCGCCCTGGGCGGTCGCGTACGCGGGTGTGCCTTGGCCGGAGTGCTGGTTGAGCACCAGGTCGCAGTCCTGGAGCGCTGCCCACAGCCGGTCGTAGTGCGGATCGTTGAGCGGCTTCAAGTGCACGTCCGAGGGCGAGGGGAGCGGCAGCAGCACGCCGCCCCGGAGGCCCGCTTTCGCGATCCAGTGGACGTCCTCGATGGCATCGTCGAGGTCGTTCAGGTGGATCAGCCCGATCCCGGCGCGTCGCTCGGGGGCCTCGGAACAGAATTCGGCGAGCCAGCGGTTATGCGCACGCGCGCCGGCGCGCCAACGCGGGTACTGCGCCGCGGTGGGCGGCGGCGCGATATGAAAAGCGGTGTCGTAGAACGGCGGCACCGTGTTCGGAAAGATCACCTCCGCGACTACACCGTCAGCCTCGAGATCGCGCTGGCGTTCCGCCGAATCCCAGTTCTTCGTCTTCTTGCCACCGACGTGTTTCTTCGCGGGGTTCGAATAACTTCCGCGCCAGTCGTCAAAAGCAGCGCGCAGGGCCGGGTCGAGGTACTCGCGGTACGCATCGACCGAGGCGCCGGCGTGGGCGTCGGCGGTGATCGCGATGTAGGGGCTGCTCACGGGGTAGAAGAGTAGCCGCGCCGCGACGATCCGGCTCGAGAGCTATGCTTTAGGGGTTGTGCTCTAAAGCTGCGAGGTGACTGGGAATGGAAATCAAGCCCTTCTTTGCGTGTATGCGGTTTCGTGCGGCTGTTCTCACGGCCGCCCTGCTCTTCGCGGGACCCGCCGGAGCCGAACTGGTCGACCGCGGGACGCGGACCTCGGATACCTCGACCGGTCTCGACTGGCTCGATCTCACCGAGAGCGGTGGCTACACCTACTCCGACGTAGCGGCGAGCGGAAGCCCTTTCGCCCAGGCCGGCTGGCGACACGCCACCACCAGCGAGGTCTGCTCGCTCTTTGCCGCTTACGCCACCGAGGCCGACCCCTGCCCGAGCACCTTGACCTTCTCCACCCCGACCGGCAGCCAGGACAATTTCGTGGACCTCCTGGGCGTCACCGGCTCCGCCTTCGTCAATGGCGAATACACGCGCGGACTCTTCGACGACAGCGACTCGGGCAGCGATCCGTCGGTCTACGGCTTCGCGTTCGCCTCGAAGGGAAATGCGTACGCCACGGTCCGGATCGTAGCCGACGAGTACCCGAGCCACTGGACCCAGATTGGTCAGCCGCTGCCCGATTCGGGTCACTTCCTGGTTCGCGCGTCATCTCCGATTCCGGAACCGGGCAGCGCCGCCCTGTTGGCGCTCGGCCTCGGCGGGCTCGCGGGTCGCAATCGAGCCGCCCCGGGCTCCCGGCAAAGACCGCTCCGACGCGAATCGCCCTTGCGGGCTCCGGATCCCGGATCGACGCTCCCCCTCGCGACGCGCTCCGCCGCGGGCTCGCGGTTGCTCGCCGTCTCCCGGATCGGTGCAGAAACCCCTCGCTTGGAGGCCACAACCCTGCATCGTCAAGTCCTACAGCCAGCTGTAAGCCGCCTCGTCGCGATACGGCTCGCCCCGTCGTTTTCCTTTCACCCTACTGCGCTTTTCGTGCGACAATAGAGGAGCAGAAGCACGCGATGCGGAGTGAGCAGATGGCAGGACGAGCGGCAGGCGGTGCGCACGCTACGGGACGGATCTGGAGGCCGTGGTCCCTCGCCCTCCTCTCGATTCTCGGCCTAGTGCTTGCTGGCGCAGCCGCAGCCGGCTCGCGGACCCTGTTGCTCGACGCCTCGCAGGCCAAGACGCTCGCGACACTCGAGGCGGCGGGCGCCACGACGATCGCCGACCGGGGCAGCTACCTCGTACTGTCGCTCGCGACCGATGCGGCCCTGGACGTGGCCGCCAACGCGGGCCTCTCGCCCCGCGTCGACTTCGACGCCATCCATCTCGAACGGGGCCCCCTCGACACGAGGAGCCTTCGCCGCTCGAGCCACAGCGACGAACGGCGCCTCAAGCTGGTGCAGTTTTCGGCGCCCCCGACCGACGCCGAACTCGACGACCTACGTGCGAGCGGCGCGAAGATCGTGCAGTACGTACCGCAGAACGCCTACCTCGTCTGGACCGCCGACGAACCCGTGGCGAGCACCCTCTCGCTGAGAGCGGCAAACGCCTCTTCGGTGCAGTACTACGCCGATTATCTCCCGGCCTACGCGCTGTCGAGCCACCTCGACCCCCACCGCAGCGACGCGCAGCTCGTCGAAGTCGTCGTCCAGTTGGTGCAGCACCCGGGGGACAAGGCAGATCTCGCTGCGGTCGTCGCCCTGGCCGACGAAGTCCTGCAGAAACCCCGATCCGTCGTCGGCGGCCGCTACTGGAACATCCGGATCGGGGTTTCGGGAACGAACCTCGACGCGCTCTCGGAGCTCGAATCGGTGGTACGCGTCGAGCCGTACGTGCGACCCAAGCTCTACGGCGAGCGCCAGGGCCGCATCATGTCGGGCCACCTCGACAGCCTTGGCCAGGAGCCCACGGGACCGGGATACCTCACCTGGCTCGCGAACCTTGGCTTCTCCTCGAATCCCGCGGACTACCCAATCGTGGCGGTGGTGGACGACGGCGTCGACAACGGCACCACGAGCCCCGAAACCGAAGGATTCTACGAATTCGGCGACGACACCGAGACGAGTCGAGTCCTCTTCTCGGTGACCCCGCCGGGTTCGAGTGCCTCTGGGCCCGAGGGACCCGATGGCCACGGGCACATCAACGCATCGATCGTCAGCGGCTACAACGATACCGCCACCTCGGACCACGAAGACAGCGAGGGCTTCAATTACGGCCTCGGGATTTCGCCCCACGGCCGCCTCGGAAACGTGCGGATCTTCGCGCCCGGCTTCGACGTGGGAACCGGTGACGCCACCATGGTCGACGACTATTACAGCCGGGGGGCGCGAATCAGCACCAACTCGTGGGGCGCGGACGTCGCGGGGGAGTACACGACCTCCGCGCAACTCTACGACTCGTTGACGCGGGACGCCCAATCGTCGGTGGGCGGCAACCAGGAAGTGCTCTTCATCTTCGCCATGGGAAACGCCGGATCGAGCAGCGGCACCGTGGGCTCCCCGGCCACCGCAAAGAACGTGCTCTCGGTGGGCGCCAGCGAGACCTCGAACCCCGACGCCAGCAACGGCGACGGCTGCGGTCTCACCCTGACCGACGGCGACAAGGCCCAGGACATGGCGAGCTTCTCGAGCCGAGGGCCGTGCAACGACGGGCGCATCAAGCCCGACATCGTGGCGCCCGGCACCTTTATCCAGGGCAACGCCTCGCAGCCCACCTTCAATGGCTCCGGCGTCTGCGGCGCCGCGTCGAACGATTTCTCGAGCCCGGGTACCGATGCCCTCTTCCCGTCCGGCTCGATTTACACCTGGTCCTCTGGGACCAGTCATTCGACCCCGGGCGTGGCGGGCTACACCTCGTTGATCACCGAGTTCGTCGCGCGCGAGTACGGGCTCAGCGATCCGAGCCCGGCCCTGGTGAAGGCCTACGTCCTCCACAGCGGCACCCACATGAACGGTACCGGCGCCAACGAGAACCTCCCCGGGAACAACCAGGGCTTCGGGCTCGCCGACATGGGCCGGGGCTTTACCACCCCCTCGAGCCGTTATCTCGTCGACCAGACCACGACCTTCGGCGTTTCGGGCGAAACCCTCACCCTCTACGGCCGGATCATCGACCCGAGTGAGGAAGTTCGAATCGCATTGGTCTGGACCGATGCCCCCGGCCCGACGTTCTCGAATGCCTACGTAAACGATCTCGACCTCGTCGTCGATGTCGGCGGAAGTACCTACCTCGGCAACAACTTCAGCAACGGCGTGAGCCAGGCGGGCGGAACCGCGGACTTTCGGAACAACGCCGAGGCCGTGTTTCTCCCGGCCGGCGCCTCGGGGACCGCCGAGATCACCATCAACGCGATCACCATCGCGGACGACGGCGTCCCGGGGAACGCCGACAGCACCGACCAGGACTTCGCTCTCGTCGCGTACAACTTCTCGACGGCCATCTCCGACGGCACCGTGGAATTCGACCAGACCATCTACGGTTGTTCCGACACCGTCGAGGTCGAGGTCTCGGACGGCGATCTTTCCGGCGCCGCCCCTTTCGACCTGACGGTCACCACGTCCGAGGGCGACTCCGAGAGCGTCAGCCTGAGCGAGATCTCGCCGGGCGTCGGGATCTTCCGCGGAAGCATCGGTCTCGACAACGCTGCAGTCGCCCCCGGTAACGGAATCCTGGAGGCCGCAGACGCCTCGACCCTGACGGCGACCTATGCCGACGCTGACGATGGCACGGGAAGCTCGGCATCGAAGCAGGCGACCGCCAGCGTCGATTGCACCGGACCCTCGATTTCGGGGGTGAGTTCGAGCGCCGCCACCGGCAGTACCGCGACGATTACCTTCGCGACCGATGAGGCGGCCACCGGCGTGGTGCACTACGGGGTCGCTTGCGGATCGCTCTCGCAATCCACGGCGGGCATCGGCATGCCCACGAGCCATGAAATTGACCTTTCAGGTCTCACCCCCTCGACGGCCTACGCCTACTCGGTCGAGGCGACTGACTCGGCGGGAAACGCCACCACCAACGACAACGGGGGCTCCTGCTACAGCTTCACGACTCTCGAAAACGCGGACTATTTCACCGAGCTCTTCGATGCCTCCGACCAGGACATGACCAATCGCTCGGTCACATTCACACCCGCCACGGGGGTGAACGCCTATTCGGCCTGCACTTCCGAGGCGACCGCGTTCCCGACCGACCCGAGCACCGCGACCGAACTCATCCTCCTTGACGACGATTTCACTCTCGTCAATCTCTCGGGTGGAGCCGAGGTGGCGGTCTACGGAACGCCCTACGACTCCTTCTACGTCGGCAGCAATGGCTACCTCACCTTCGGCTCGGGCGACACGGAACCCTTCGAGAGCCTCGGAGCCCACTTCAACCTGCCGCGCATCTCGGGCTTCTTCGACGACCTCAACCCCAAGAACTTCGGCAGGATTTCGTGGGAGCAGTCCAGCGACCGGGTGACCGTCACCTGGGAGAACGTCCCCGAGTTTCGCAAGACCGGCTCGAATTCATTCCAGGTCGAGCTGTTCTTCGACGGCATCCTTCGAATCACGTACCTCGCCCTCAGTGCCAGCGACGGACTCGTCGGCCTGTCGAAGGGCGAGGGAATTCCAGGGGACTACCTAGAGAGCAACTTCGCGGCGTACCCAGAGTGCACGATGGCGAGCGTCTGCGGTGACGGCAACGTCGAGGGAACGGAAGAATGCGACGACGGCGGCACCTCGGACGGGGATTGCTGCTCATCCACGTGCCAGTACGAAACGACGGGATCCGCCTGCGGCGATGGCACCGACACCCTCTGCGATAGCGCCGACAGCTGCGACGGTTTCGGTTCCTGTCAGGACAATCTCGCTGCCGCCGCCACGACCTGCGGCGACGCCGGCGGCGAGTGCATCATCCAGGATCTCTGCGACGGCGCGGGCGCCTGTAGCGACAACGGCTACGTGGCGAACGGGACCGCCTGCGGCGATGGCACCGACACCCTCTGCGATAGCGCCGACAGCGGCGACGGTCCCGGTCCCTGTCAGGACAATCTCGCTGCCGCCGCCACGACCTGCGGCGACGCCGG
>Ga0066376_10003252_pt1 | contig 14713 bp, 15 predicted proteins | sample Knorr_S15_td_Bot_FD_77009 | JGI IMG/M metagenome (GOLD analysis project Ga0066376, IMG submission 77009) | Marine microbial communities from Southern Atlantic Ocean transect - Knorr_S15_td_Bottom_ad_5009_LV_A | ecosystem: Environmental > Aquatic > Marine > Oceanic | place: Southern Atlantic... | reverse complement strand
AGGTCCGTAAATTGCGCGGTGACCTGCAGATCGTATTCCAAGACCCCTTTGGCTCGCTTTCACCACGTATGACTGTTGCCCAAATCGTTGGAGAGGGGCTGACCATTCATGCACCGCATCTGAATAAACAGCAACGCGATGAGGCGGTAGTGAAGGCCTTGAAAGAAGTCCGCATTGATCCCGAAACGCGCCACCGTTTCCCACATGAGTTTTCCGGCGGGCAACGCCAGCGCATCTCTATTGCCCGCGCCCTTGTTTTAAAGCCGAAGTTGATTGTATTGGATGAGCCGACCTCCGCACTTGATATGTCCGTTCAGGCCGAGGTGGTGGATTTACTGCGCGCCCTGCAAAATGAACACGGACTGTCTTTCATCTTTATCAGCCATGATTTGAAAGTCGTGCGCGCCCTGTCACATTACATACTGGTGATGAAGGACGGGAAAATAGTTGAAGAAGGCGCAACCGACCAGATCTTTGACAAGCCGAAAAAAGACTACACCAAGGATTTGATGACCGCCGCCATGGATATCAAAACCCGCAAGAAGACCAAATAAGCCTTGCAAAGCCGTGCAAACTGCACTATCACTGTTCAAACTTTTGAAAACAACATCTTAGAAACCGCCGAAAGGGGTGATTGAATTGGTAAGCGTTAATGTCAGAGAAAACAATGTGGAGCAAGCTCTACGTGTTCTGAAAAAGAAAATGCAACGTGAAGGTATCTTTCGTGAAATGAAAATGCGTAAAGACTTTGAGAAGCCTTCCGAAAAGCGCAAACGCGAAAAGGCCGAGGCCGTACGCCGCACACGCAAGCTTGACCGCAAGCGTCGTGAAAAAGATGGATTTTAATACCCTCTTTTAATTACCTTTAGATTCTAAGAAACAAGCCGCTCCGTTTATGAAGCGGCTTTTTTGCTTTCAAAGTCTCTGACCATACTTTTCCAGCTATATGTGTGGAAAGTGCTGCCAATGACAAAATTGACCAAGGCGATGGCTATAAAAATTCCTTTAATGCCAAATTGAGCTCCGATATAAACAGCAGGAAGCATAACTACCAGCATTTTGACGACAATCATTGTAAATGATTTTTTAGGCTGACCCATTGCGTTAAAAGCTGACGACCAGCCATTCACAAGATGTGAGAAAAGATAAGAGACCGGGACAATCAAAAAGTAAAGATAGACCACTTCGATTATATTCTCATTGCCGGTAAATAATCCTGCAATCTGTCTTCCTGCAACGGCAAGCATTACAGCGATAAGTGCGGACCAAATAACCGTAAAGCTAATGACCAGTTTCATTGTCGCGCGAACACGGTCATAAAGGGCCGCTCCAAAATTCTGTCCTATAATTGGTGCCATTCCTGTTGCCAATGCCATCAGCACGATAAAGACGAAAGCCTCAACCCTTGTCACTACACCGTATGCCGCGACCGCCTCGGCACTTACGGCAGCAAGCAGGCTAATGATAATTGCATTTACAAATGGTTGAATTGCTTGCGCCATACCAACAGGTATTGCAATAACCAGAATATTTTTTGCCGTTTCCCCGAAATTGGTGAAATTATGTAACCATTTAAAATCTACCATTTCTTTTTTGAACCGGAGCACATAAAGAATTGCAAAAAACGCACAACCATTACCAATCACTGTGGCAAGAGCTGCCCCCTGGATTTCCATACGGGGAAAGCCGAATAATCCAAAAATCAGAATGGGATCCAATATAGTATTAATAACTGCAGCAACTGTCATAATTGCTGCCGGTGTCATGGCATCGCCATTAGCACGAATGGCAGAATTTCCGACCAATGGCATTGAAATCAACGCAATCGCCGCAAACCAGATAAGCATGTAATCCTTAATAAGCGCGAGCAAATCACCATTCGCGCCCATGGCACTGAATAAAGCCTCATGAATAAGTAAACCTGTCAAAGCTATGAGACAGCATACACCAAAAACAAGTAGGAGGCCGTGGGTGGTAACACGTTTTAGTTTATCCTGTCCCCCCTCACCTATAAGACGCGATATAACCGAAGACACCGCTATTCCAAAACCAATTGTAATACTTAAAATTCCGTAAGTAACTGGAAATGTAAAAGAAATAGCCGCCAGCTCATCCGTGCCAAGGCGAGAGATAAAATACATATCGACCAGCTGAAAGGATATGATAACCGCAATCCCCCATATCATTGGAAGAGTAAGGCGCGTAAGGTGCTTTTTTAAGTCGCCCTCGCGCAAATTTCCCTTGTTACGGTAGCTGGCAGGAATGTCTTTTAAATTATTGGTTTGTGTCATGGCACATAAACACTTATGATTTTTCTGGCGTCTTCGCAATCTAAAACCGGATAGCCTCCCATGAAAATTCTCTATTGCCACGATAATGTCTATTACAAAGATGATCAGGAACATCATTTTTCCGCCGGACAGTTTGGCTATGACTATTGGCAACCATATCTTGAAGCCTTTGGCAGCTTAACTGTTCTTGGCCGCGGAGAATCTTTGCCTACTAATGCGGATATGCGCAAAATGTCACGCAGTGACGGTCAAAATGTTGAAATCAAAACTTTTAGCAATATCAATTCCCCCCTCGCCCTTCTAGAACATAGAAAACACGTGGCCTCTGCAATAATCAGTGAGGTTAATAACAGCGACGGCGTTATTATCCGTGCCATGTCCGAAATAGGCTGGATAGCCTTTAAAGAAGCCAGGCGTCTCGGCCTTCCTGTTGCCCATGAACTTTCGGGATGTCCATGGGATAATACCTGGAATCATGGAAGCCTGGTTGGCAAATTATATGCGCCTGTAAGATATTTGCGCGCCCGTAAAGTCGCACGCGAGGCAGACGGCGTCATCTATGTCACCCGCGATTTTCTTCCCAACCGCTATCCGGCAGCAGGATTTACGGCCATTGCCTCCAATGTCAGGCTGGAAAAACCTGGCCCCTCAGTTTTGGAAAACAGAAAGAACAAAATTCAAAATCCTGCATCACATCTTTCAATTGGTCTGATCGGACAGCTCGATCACAAATTAAAGGGTATTGATGTAGCCATGAAGGCTCTGGCCGCATTTAAAGAAAAACATCCCTCGGCAAATGTGAAACTCCATCTTTTAGGTCCCGGAAATCCTGAGAAATACGAGTCGCTTATAAAAGACTTAAACCTGACAAACCATATCAGCTTTGACGGGATTTTATCAGGTGGGCAAGCGGTCTATAACTGGCTGGACAATATTGATATCTATATTCAGCCCAGTTTCCATGAAGGGCTTCCCCGCGCATTAATAGAGGCAATGAGCCGAGGCTGCCCTTGCCTTGCCTCTACAGCAGGCGGCATAAGCGAATTGTTGGACGAAGATTTCCTACACAAACCAGGTGATCATGCTAAACTGGCTGAAGATATAAAAAAGCTGCATATATCTCCACCGTCGAGATTGATACAAATCGCCGAAACCAATTTCAGAAGCTCACTGCACTACACTTCTGATAAATTAATTCCTATACGTCGAAATTTTTGGAAAAAATTCGCTAACACAGTAAAACAACGCCATGCCCAATAAATACTTACGCATTTTTGACAGGCCTTTTGCCTTTTCCATGGGGCCTCAAAGAGCCGGGACAAGCTGGCTGGACAGATATCTGCGTACGCGCGGTGATATTTGCTTGCCCTCAGAGGTCAAAGAGGTTTTTTACTTTGATCGCGACTACGAAAGGGGTATAGCCCATTACACGGCACATTTCAGACCGCGTCCGGAATACAGGCTTATCATGGAAATATCCACGACAAGTTTTGATCACCCGGACGCACCTGCACGCGTTCACGAAACACTTGGTCCGGATATAAAATTACTCTGCCCCTTAAGACATCCTGTATTACGATCTTATTCACTTTATCTTCACTATAAAAGATACGGACTTGTAAGCGGTACACTTGAAGAAGCCTGCGCACAAAACCCTCAGATACTTGAAAGCAGTTATTACGCTAAAAATCTTAGGCGTTGGCTCGAATATTATCCTTTAAGTAAAATACATTTTATTTACCAAGAGCAATTGGAAGCAGATCAGGATAAATATATTCATCAGGTGTGTGCAGCATTGGATATCCCTTATATGCCAGCGCCGGAGGATGTTAAAGAGCGTTATAACGTAACCACATATTCCAATTCAGGAGTAGTTGCCACATTGGCGCAACACATTGCCGACTGGCTGAGACAGAGGCGGATCTATTTCGTTATTAATTTTGCCAAGAAACTTGGACTGAAAGAGCTTATATTCGGAAAAGAAAATCCCGACGCTAAACGTGGTGGCATTCCAGAGGCCGAACATAAATGGCTGACTGAGCGGCTGTTGCCTGAAGTCAAAAAGTTGGAAGAGTTACTGGGACGTGAAATAACAGAGTGGAAATAAAAAAATGGGCCGGTTCTGTTGCGAGGCCCGACCCATGCCCCACCTTAGATAGTCAAAATCCAAGGAATTCAATTTTTGCAGTTAGTAACCTAATAAAGATTAGGCGGCAAGGGCGAATGCGCCATTGTCATTAGCTGCTACGACATTTGTATTATCGTTTGCATTTATAATGCGTGGTCCTGTAACGAAGGTACCATCTCGAACGCCGCTTAATATCTTTACTACGCATGTCGATCCTGTTTCGGCCCCACAGAAGGACACAAGTACCTGAACTGCTCTCGATCAAGTCTTATGTCCTTGTGGTGGAGCCGCCGGGCACTGCCCCCGGGTCCATAGACGTTTATTCCATATCAGCGTTTAGCGTCATACTCACCACGAATGGTGATACCTTATTATATAGCATTTATGGGGTAAAAATCAAGAATTTGCCGCGGCAAATGATGTGCAGGCCAATTCATCCATTTCGCGGCGTGCATCGGCAAATAAATGCCCTTCCTGCACATTCATGGTCAGCTTAACCTGACGCGGCCATAAAACATCGGTAATTTCTTTGACAGGACGTCCGGCGATTAAATTTCTCTCAGCAAATTGCGCAAAAGCGGGCATTTGGTAGGATTGCGCAAGTACTGCCGGACAAAGCCCGTAATGTGTGGCAAGATTTACAATGTCCTGATCTATTTTTCCATCAGTGAATGTTTTGTCCAATACAGCCATAATTTTTTCCTCTTCCTTAAGAAGTTTTCCTACGGGCTATAAACAGACATACCTTCGAATCGTTCCATTTTAACTGTTGCAATGCAAAATAAGAGCATTGTTGATGAACAGGGATTAAGAGTCCCAAAGGTTTTCGATGTTGTTTATACTGCGCATTAGAATCATAAGAAAAGATGTGAAGAGAGGACGATATTATGAAGCAATATCACGATTTGATGCGCCATGTTCTGGACAACGGCACAAATAAAGAAGATAGAACCGGAACCGGAACTCTAAGCGTATTCGGTTATCAAATGCGTTTCAATCTTGAAGATGGCTTTCCTTTGGTCACTACAAAAAAACTGCACCTTAAATCTATTATTCACGAACTCCTTTGGTTTTTAAAGGGCGATACCAATGTCGGATATTTGCAGGAAAACGGCGTGCGTATCTGGAATGAATGGGCCGATGAGAATGGTAATCTAGGCCCCGTTTATGGTCACCAGTGGCGGTCTTGGCCTTCACCTGATGGCCACAAAATAGACCAAATATCAAATGTGATTGAGCGCATTAAGAATAACCCGGATGATCGCCGTCTGATCGTATCCGCATGGAATGTCGGGGATATTCCAAAGATGGCCCTTCCACCTTGCCACTGCTTCTTCCAGTTTTATGTTGCAGACGGAAAACTGTCCTGCCAACTGTATCAACGCAGTGCTGATATTTTCCTTGGTGTTCCCTTCAACATCGCCTCATATGCTCTGCTTACTTTAATGGTGGCTCAAGTCTGTGGTCTCAAACCCGGTGACTTTGTCCATACCTTTGGTGATGCACATATCTACAGCAATCACTTGGAACAGGTTGAATTGCAATTAAGTCGTGATCCTTACAAATTGCCTGAAATGCACCTTAATCCGCATGTTAAAAACATTTTTGACTTTAAATATGAGGATTTCGAACTGGTCGGTTATGAAGCACATCCACATATTAAAGGTAAAGTCGCGGTTTAATGTCACCTGTTTCTATTATAGTGGCGGCTTCCCAAAACAATGTCATTGGTCGCGGCAATGAACTTGTCTGGCATATCCCGGAGGATTTTCGCTACTTTAAGGAAAAAACCTCCGGCAAGCCCTGTATCATGGGTCGAAAAACATTTCAGAGTATCCTTGACCAGCTTGGTAAACCCTTGCCAAAACGCACCAATATAGTTGTGACCCGCTCAGATTACGAGCATAAAGGGGCTATATCCTGTCATTCTTTAGAGGCCGCTATCAATCAGGCGAGGAGCGAACAGCCAGATGAAATTATGATTTGCGGCGGCCAGCAGATATATAAACAGGCACTTGAAGACGGACAGGTTGACAAAATCTATCTGACGCGCGTTTTAGAAACTTATGAAGGCGATGCCTTTTTCCCTGAATTGGATGAGGACATCTGGCAAAAAACAGAAGAGCGGAAAAGTGAAACCACGTCCCCGCCCTGCCTGTTTCAGGTTTTTGAAAAAACCTGAGATCGTTTTACAATATTCTGCATAAAGTCGGCAGCATACTCCTTGCTGTCCCTTATCTTCATATCCAAAGGGATTTCGCCCAAAAACGGAATACCTCTTTTTTCGGCCTCTGTTTTGACATGGCCGTGGTCAAAAATATGTGCCCCGTGCCCGCAATTCTCACAAATATAGGTGGACATATTTTCGATGAGCCCAAGGACGGGCACATTTGTTTTATTGAACATCTCAATTGCTTTACGCGCATCAATCAAAGCCAGATCCTGTGGGGTCGAAACGATGACCGCACCTGTCAGAGGCACCTTTTGCGCCATTGTTAATTGCGCATCCCCAGTGCCTGGTGGCAAATCAACTATCAAGGTATCAATACCTGTCCAATCAACATCGCGCAACATCTGGTAAATCGCGCTTTGCACCATTGGCCCGCGCCATATCATGGGTGTATCTTCCTCGACCATAAAACCGATGGACATTACTGACACACCCTTTGAAATTAAAGGAATAAGCTGTTTTTTATCGTTCAGCTCAGGCTTTTGCCCCTGCAAGTTCATAAGATGGGGAATGGAGGGACCATAAATATCCGCATCAAGTAAACCAACGGCATGACCATGTTTTGCCAATTCGACAGCTAGTCCTGCTGCTACAGTTGATTTCCCAACACCGCCCTTGCCCGAGGCAACTGCGATAATGTTTTTAACGGGGAGGCTCAATGGCGGATTTTTATTCATGCCATGCGGATCCGGCGCTTCCTTTGGAGGCACTTTTTCAGCGGTCAATATCACAGATACTGATTTTGCGTCAGGAAACGCCCTTCTAACTTCATTTTCCACGTTTTGCCGAAAGTCCTCCAACTGCGCTCCCAAGCTCCGGTCAACTTTTAGAAGGATAGTTACCTGACCGTCTGAAATATCTGCATGTTCGACCATGCCGCTTTCCAGTAAATCACTTTCATGAAGAGGGTTTTCTATTTCTTTCAAAATTTTAAGAAGAAAATCTTTATTTAATCTTGTCATTTTTCTGGCCCAAACCTTGTTTTTCTATGCAAAAACGGTATTGTAACGGATACATTCAGCTATCTTTTCAAAAGAGAGACTACTATGGGTAATGATAACGGTAAAGACAAGGGTTCAGACGGCGATAAAGACAATAAGCGCAAGAACCCTTGGGCAAAAAGCAATGTCGAGGACAAGCGCAGCAGGGATATATGGGCAAAAGGTCCGTCTAAGAAACCTCAGCAGCATAGCTCCAGAAAACATAGCGGCTCCTCGCATAATTTTGAAGATGGGTTCAAAAACCTGCAAAATAATTTCAAGGACATGATGCCCGGCTCTGTCGAGCCTGGCAAATTCATTCTCCTAGGTATCATCGCCGCGATCGTGATCTATCTTTTATCAGGCTTTTACTTTGTACAGCCAAGTGAGCACAGTGTTGTCACGACTTTTGGTAAATACAGCAAAACGGTCGAACAACCCGGCTTGAAATGGCACACCCCCTATCCTTTCCAATCTAATGAAATTGTGAATGTGACAAATGAACGGCGTGTGCAAGTCGGTTTCAGAAGTTTCGCAACCAACAATTCTTCTTCCGGTGTACAAGATGTTGAAGACGAAAGTCTGATGCTTACCGGTGATGAAAACATTATCGACATCGACTTTGTTGTTCTATGGCGTATCAGCGATGCCGCAAATTATATTTTTAATATTCGCGATCCCGAAGCAACAATTAAAATTGTGGCGGAAAGCGCCATGCGTGAGATTATTGGACAAACCAATATTCAACCCGCGCTGACACAAGCACGTGGGGAGATACAATCTGACACGCGTGAATTGATGCAAAGGATGCTGGACGAATACGAGGCCGGTGTTAATGTTAATATTGTGCAGCTACAAAAAGTTGACCCGCCACAACCCGTTATTGATGCCTTTAACGAGGTGCAAAGAGCGCGTCAGCAAAAAGAACAGCTTCGTAACCAGGCAGAGGCTTATCGAAACGATATAATTCCCCGCGCCCGAGGTGAAGCCGAAAAAATGCGCCAGCAAGCCGGTGCTTACAAAGAAGAGGTTGTTAACCAGGCCAAAGGGGATGCACAGCGTTTTGTTTCAGTCTATAACGCCTACACAAAAGGTCGTGACGTAACCGCAGAGCGTATGTATCTGGAAACTCTTGAAGATGTGTTAAATAACGCCAATACCATCATTTTGGATGGGAATAGTGGCAATGGCACAGTGCCTTATCTCTCTTTAAACGAGTTGCGTACACAATCTGCTCCGGCGACGACGACGCCGAGACAATCAGAACAAACAGCACAATAGGAGTTACCTGATGAATGATAAAAAAGCAGCCATTGGCCTGGTAGGCCTGATCGCCGTTGTCGTCCTTTTATTAGGTTCGGTGTTTATAGTCAAAGAAACAGAGCAGGTGCTCGTTTTGCAATTCGGGGATCCTGTGCAGCAAATCACAAGTCCCGGCCTACATTTTAAAATTCCTCTTATTCAGAATTTAAAGGTTTTCGACAACCGGATTTTGAATGTTGATCCTCCTTCTGAGGAAGTATTGCTATCTGACCAAAAGCGTCTTGTTGTTGATACTTTTGCACGCTACAGAATTTCAGACATGCTGAAATACTACCAGACGCTCGGTACCGAAAATGCCGCCGTCCAACGCCTTTATAACATCATTACATCCACTATGCGGAGTGAGCTGGGTAAGGCTCCCCTGCCAGATATTCTTTCAGATAAAAGAAAGGGGCTAATGCGTAGCATTCAGGAAACTGTAAACAATGAAACATCCCGTTTTGGTATCGAGATTGTCGATGTTCGCATTGTTCGCGCTGATCTGCCCGAGGAAGTAACACAAGCCACTTATGATCGTATGCGTTCCGAGCGTGAACGTGAAGCCCGCGAAGCCCGAGGTGAAGGGGAAGAGCTTTCCCTTCAAATCCGTTCCCGTGCAGATAAGGATCGTACAGTTTTGCTATCAGAAGCAGAAAGAGATGCGGAAATTGCACGAGGGGAAGGCGATGAAGAAGCTATTTCTATATATGCTGAAGCGTTCAATCGTGACCCGCGCTTCTATGCTTTTTACCGCTCCATGGAAGCCTATAAGAAATCTCTGGCAAACAAAGACAAGACACTTGTTCTTTCGCCTGATAGCGATTTCTTCAGATATTTGGAAAATAATCCCGCACGTTAAATATGCAGGATTTTGTCCTTTATATATCGACTGCTTTTGCACTGATATTTGTAATCGAAGGTCTGCTTTACGCCTGTTTTCCTGACACGATGCGAAGAATTCTCGCAACGGCTCTTGTGCTTCCGAAAGGAAAGCTCAGGCATATTGGCTTTTCCATGTTTTTCTTTGGTATTTTTCTGGTGCTGCTTATGGACAGGCTTCTATGACTCTCCGGTTGACTGGGGCGCCTTTTCACTTATCTTAATATACGTATCTATTATATTTTAGTTTGATGCCTAATCTTTAAAAGGAGACTGTTTTCTCATGTTTGCGAAATCCCTTACACGTATCGCCTTTGTATCATCTTTGCTTGTAGTGTCCAGTATTGGAGCGAACCAGCCTGTACACGCCCAGTCTGTGTTAGATGGTGATACTAAAGCCGCCGATGTAGCGCCAATGCGCAACGCACCGTCAAGTTTTGCGGATCTGGCCGAACGTCTCTCGCCAACAGTTGTCAATATCAGCTCAACACAAAAAGCCCAGGAATTGCCTAACTTACCGGAATTTCCAGAGTTTCCGGAAGGTTCTCCGTTTCAGGATTTCTTTAATGAATTTATGGGTCAACGGGGCCAAGGTCTACCAGTCGTACCCCCCGCCTCTTTAGGATCCGGCTTTGTCATTGACGGGAATAAAGGCTACATCATCACAAATAGTCACGTGATACAGAATGCCGATGAAATCCGCGTCACTCTTTTTGATGACACGACAGTTGACGCCGAGGTCGTAGGTATAGACGAGAAAACTGATCTTGCTTTGTTAAAAGTGGAAACACGTAAGAAATTACAGGCCGCCAAATTCGGCGAAAGTCATAATATGCGTGTAGGTGACTGGGTTCTTGCCATTGGAAACCCTTTTGGACTTGGTGGAACGGTTACTGCAGGTATTATCTCTGCGCGCCAGCGTAATATTAATGCGGGCCCCTATGATGATTTCATCCAGACAGATGCGTCAATCAACCGCGGGAATTCCGGTGGGCCTATGTTCAACTTGGATGGGGAGGTGATTGGTGTAAACACAGCTATCTTCTCTCCCACAGGTGGGTCCGTCGGTATCGGATTTGCTATCCCCTCAGATCTTGCAAAACCTGTTATTGAACAACTTATAAAATACGGCAAGACACGCCGCGGCTGGCTGGGAGTTAAAATCCAGACTGTTACAGAAGATATTGCGGAAAGTCTTGAACTTGATGAACCAAGAGGCGCTCTTGTTGCCAATGTCGGCAAAGGCGGTCCAGCCGAGAAGGCGGGCCTCAAAACTGGAGATATCATCCTGAAATTTGACGGCCATGATATTTCTGAAATGCGCACCCTTCCAAGAGTTGTTGCAGAAACCAATATAAATAGCACTGTTGACCTTGTTTACTGGCGTGATGGAGAAGAAAAAACTGTTTCTGTAACAGTAGGTGAACTTGAAAAAGCCGAGGAGGATGGAATACTTCAAAACAATCTTCCGCAACCTCCCCAGGAAGGTGTGAAAAATGAACTTACCGGTCTTACATTTGGTCAGGGCGATGATGAGAATGATACCCGGATAGTTATCACAGATGTTGAGCGCGGAAGCGAAGCCGCCGATCAGGGACTAATGGTTGGTGACATTCTTTTAGAAATTAACCAGACATCACCTGCCTCCCCTGAAAATGCTGATGCCCTTATCCGTAAGGCCTCAACCGATGGCAAAGACTCTGTTCTATTCCTTATTGATCCTCAAGGTGAGGGTGATTCCCGCTTTGTGGCACTCAATATTGAACAAGAATAAGCTTTTGCCTCCTTCCGAAAAACTTATATCTGTTGTCGCTGGGCCTACCGCCAGCGGCAAATCAGCTTTTGCTTTGAAGCTTGCGAAAGATAAAAAAGGTTATGTCATTAACGCTGCCGCTATGCAGCTTTACAAAGAGCTACCACTTCTTACAGCACAGCCCTCTCAAGAGGAACAAGCCGACATTCCACATAGCCTTTACGGCATTCTGGACGCTGGCGAACGCATAAATGCCGCCCGATGGTGCATATTGGCAAAACAGGAAATTAAGCGTTGTTTTGAGCTCGGTTTGCACCCCATCCTGACAGGAGGAACCGGATTTTATTTGAAAGCCCTTATAGAGGGTTTGTCCCCTATTCCCGACACGTCTGATGAGATGCGTCGTAACTCTTTGGCTAAGGCGCGCGAGCTAGGCTCAGAAAAATTCCATCAGGAGATCAGCAAATTCGATCCTGAGCTGACTGAGCGCATAAACCTGAATGATACGCAAAGGCTTGCTCATGGCTGGGCCGTTTACCAAGAAACAGGAAAACCTTTATCAGAATGGCAAAAACTGCCTAAAACACCCCCGCCTGCCGAGTGGAAATTCGACATTTTCCTGATTTTGCCTGAACGCGAAAAATTATATGAGCGCATTGAAAAGCGTTTCGACCTGATGCTCGAAAACAACGTCATGGAGGAAGTCACAAACTTATCCAGACGCATTGATAAGAATGAGGTTGAACGTGATGCCAGTATAATTATTGCACACGGGTTTCGAGCTTTAAGGGGATACTTGAAAGGTGAAAAAACTTTTGAAGATGCACGGCACATTGGGATTAAAGACACTCGTCATTACGCGAAGCGACAATTTACGTGGTTTCGCCACCAAATAAATGACGATTTAGACAACATTAAAAGCGTAGAAATAGTAAGTCCTTAATATCAGCCCTTTATGAATTTCATGATAATATTCAAGCTGTATTAAAACATTGTCAAAATGGTGTTATCATCTGCCAATTGATAAGGAGATTTTTATGAGATTTTTTCTATGCTTACTATTAATGCTTGGGCTGACATCGTGCCAAAGCCGTGAAGAAAAGAATGGTTTAATGGCCAAAGGCTGCGAAGCAGCAGCCCAAGGCCTCATGGCAAATAGCGAGGATCAAATAGATAGCATATCTGCCCAAACCTTCTCGAATAGCACCTATGGGAGTGGTTATAAATCCGTTGAGCTCAAAGCTAATCTTATGCGGGATGGTTACCTCGAAGATGAAAATATTGAGTGTATTTTTTATGAAAATGAAGGGCCTTTTGGCATAGGTTATTCAGCTGAATTTATTCATATTTCTTTTGACGGAAACGATATTGGCAAAGATGTCGACGGTAATATCAAAGGTGGAATAAATGATTTTATGTCGATAACAGACTCAGTTGGAAAGGCTACAAGGTAAAAGGTTAGTGGGGGAAAAGCCAAATTTTGATGACAATGTTGTTCTTGGCATCGTTTTTATTTCACTGGCAGGGCTTTTTGTTACTTTAATGAATGCTTGCGCAAAGCTTGCCTCTGAAAGTTACGATATATTGGAAATTGTCTTTTACAGAGGACTTTTTATACTTCCCCTCCTTTTTTTATATATGAGCGTGACCCGCAAATGGTCAGTTTTGAAAACCAGTGCCTATAAAACCCACATTCTGCGAAGCATTATAGGTACAATAAGTGTCTGCCTGGTTTACTTATCCTATTCTCTCTTACCTATGGCTGATGCAACTGCACTGCTGATGACTTCAGGACTTATTATCACGGCATTATCAGCTCCTTTTTTAGGTGAAAGAGTTGGTCCGCTTCGCTGGTCGGCAGTGATTATAGGCTTTATCGGAGCTTTACTTGTTATCCGACCTGAAGGCGATAGTTTCAAACCACTGGCGGGTGGCATAGCCCTGTCGGGTGCATTTACGATAGCCAGCGTAAATCTTCTGCTTAGAAAGCTGGGTAGGTCTGAACCACCATTGACTACGATTACTTATTTTATAATCTGCAGTCTGGCAGTTTCCGGCCTCTACGTCCTTTTTTACAAAGGCGTTCAGCTTGATATTGCAACTCTACATATACTTGCAGGCGTAGGTTTCTTTGCACTGTTACAACAAATATTCAAAACCTATGCTACAGTTTGGGCAGAAGCCTCAGTTTTGAGCCCATATACATACCTCAACTTGTTGTGGGCAGTAATATTGGGAGTTGTCGTCTGGGATGACTGGCCAAGCCTGTCTGTCTGGATAGGCGGATTTATAATAATCGCAGCCAATGGTTTTGTTTTATGGCGAGAGCAAAAGCTCAATAAAAACTTGTAAGATCACAAAATTTACAGTAAATTTATAAATTATGACAATTTCAGTTGAGTTATATTCCGGGTTGGATTTGTTGGAGGCTCATGCCAGCAAGTTGGAGAAGCATGCTTTTCATCCGGATTACTTAACTATGGAAGCTTTCCTGCAACGTTCTCTCAATTATGCCCCTTATGAAATTGTTCTTACAAATATGTTTGTAGAAAAATTTAGATATTATCTTTCAAAATCCAAATTCAGAAAAGAAATCGATAAACTCTCCTCTTGGACCCCCAAAGAAATTATGCTGAAGATGTCACCTGTGATTGTAGGAACACTCAAAAAAGAACAGTATCTGGAAAAAGTTCATAACCTGGCAGATGGCCCTTACACTGCTATTTCAACAACGGATGCAACACATGTTTATGGCCACGCACAGAATTTTATCGCCCATCTTATCCGCCAGATAATGCCGCATTCAGAGCGTATAGAAACTACAACACGCAGCTCTAATTCTAAATCAGGTAAAGTCTTTAAAGGAAAAAAGACATCAGACCAGTCCGCTTATACAATTCAAAAACCGGGCGGTCTTGTTTTTTAGATAAGCTGATCCTTCGTTATTGCAGGACAAGCTCACCATCTTTGTATACACCCACAACTGTATTACAACACCAGTCGCGCAGGCGGAACATTTCGGGTGTGTTCCCTGTAAAATCATAGGCGGCATCTATGGTTTGAGCTACGCGTCTTTTATCCCAGCCTGAGAGATGATAAAAATTCGGCCCTACGCGCATATAGGCAATGCCTTGCCTGTCCACGCCGTGT